>JACCDZ011577345.1_pt1 | contig 129179 bp, 123 predicted proteins | sample 7449551 | NCBI WGS metagenome assembly JACCDZ01 (sample SAMN15323452, study PRJNA562643) | freshwater metagenome | isolation source: river surface water | place: USA:Blue River Watershed | collected 2017-08-18
ACCCGTGCGTGAAATTCAGTCAGCTGGTTCTTAAGCAGCGCTTGCTGCAATAGGACATACTGAGAATCGGCGTCCGAGGGCGGCTCAAACGTGGAGGCCCCTGCGATGAGCGCTCGCAACCGGGCGGTCTCCACGTTCGCGGCGCGATATTCATTGGCGGCGCGATCTCGATCTGCACGGTTCTGCGTGGGATCGAGGTCCAACAGCACCTCCCCCTTCTTGACGCTCTGACCGTCTTGGACATGAATCGCCGCAACGACACCCGTTTCAAACGGTTGAATCGTTTTTGAGTACCCGCTCGGGATGATCTGTCCTGGCGCCACGGCTACCATATCGATCCAACTCACGCTCGACCACACAAGCCCCGCTAGAATCACCAGGACAATTGTCCACAGAATCGCTCTTCCCACCGGGGAAGGCGGGGCATCTTCGATCTCCAGGATGGCGGGATAAAACTCGACCACTTTGGCTCTAGGCACCACGGCAAGCGGCTTCCGTGTGTCCGTACGCCAGGCATCTCGCCATACTGTTACATGACGCGCGAAGGTCAGAAAAAGATTCATCATGCGGCGGCCGATCGCCCCTCTTGATGTCGATGCAAGCGGCTATACATCCCATTCTGCTTCAACAATTCCTCATGCGGGCCGTCCTCAACAATGGCACCCTTGTCCAGGACATAGATCCGATGCGCGGCCCGCACCGTACTCAATCGATGGGCGATGATGAGGACCGTCCGACCGGTGCTGATCTGAGCCAGATTGCGCTGGATAATGGCCTCCGATTCGTAATCCAGCGCACTGGTCGCCTCGTCAAAGATGAGGATGCGCGGATTGGCCACCAACGCACGGGCAATGGCAATGCGTTGCTTCTGGCCTCCGGACAAGGAACACCCATGTTCGCCAACTCGGGTGTCGTATCCCTCGGGGAGTTCAAGAATAAACTCGTGCGCGCCGGACAGTTTGGCGGCCTGGATCACGTGCTCCATCGACAGACCCGGATCTGTTAAGGCAATGTTCTCTCGCACAGACAGATTGAAGAGGAAGTTTTCTTGCAGCACGACCCCAACTTGCCGGCGCAACCAGGCCGGGTCGACTTGCCCCACATCCACACCATCTACGAGGATCCGACCACGCTCCGGCACATACAGCCGCTGCAGCAGTTTGGCAACCGTGCTCTTGCCGGAACCGGACCGACCGACAATGCCAACAACCTGCCCAGGTGCGATGGCCAACCTCACATGATGAAGCACGGGGGAACTGTCAGGACGATAGCGAAACGTGACATCCTCGAAGGTGATCTGCCCAGCGATCTGTGGCAAGGTGGTACGAGTCGAAGAGTAGGACGGCTCCGGTTTCGTGTTCAGTACATCCCCAAGTCGCTGGAGGGAAATGCCGACCTGCTGAAATTCCTGCCAGAGATTCACGAGACGCAAGAGCGGTCCGGTGACCTGCCCCGACAACATATTGAAAGCAATCAATTGCCCGATCGTGAGCTCCCCGCCAATCACGAGATACGCGCCGGTCCAGAGAATCGCAATTGTGGTGAGCTTTTGAATGAACCCGGCGACCTGCCCGGCAATCGTCATCACACTGGTGGCACGGAAACTCGCCGCCACATAGCCCGCAAGCTGTTCATCCCAGCGCCGTTGAAGAGGCGGCTCGACAGCCATCGCCTTCACAGTTTGAATCCCGCTGATGGCTTCGACCAGAAACGACTGGTTATCTGCGCTACGGGTGAATTTCTCGTTCAACCGGACGCGGATGATCGGCGTGATTACGATAGAGAGGAGCGCATAGAGTGGCAGCGACCCCATGACAATGAGTGTCAGCGACGCGCTGTAGTACCACATCACCGCAAGAAACACGGCGGTGAAGAGCACATCCAACACCACCGTGACTGAATGACTCGTGAGAAATTGTCGGATGTGCTCCAGCTCTCGGACACGAGCGACCGTATCTCCGACACGGCGCGCCTCGAAATAGGCCAATGGCAGTGAGAGCACATGCCTGAAGAGGTGGGCGCCTAGACCCACATCGATCCGATTCGTGGTATGTGCGAAGACATAGGTGCGCAGGCCGCCCAAAATCGCATCAAACAGTGCGAGAGAGGCCATCCCCACCGCCAACACGTGAAGGGTTGTGAATCCCTTATGAACCAGTACCTTGTCGATCACGACTTGCGTGAAGAGCGGGGTGAGCAGCGCAAACACCTGTACGACGAACGACGCGACGAAGACTTCGCCGAACAAGTGTCGATATTTCAGGACGGCCGGAATAAACCAGGTGATATCAAACCGCAGATCGTGTCGGCCCAGCCCCGCACGTTTAGCGAGAATGACGAGGTCGCTCGACCAGACCGCTTCGAAGTCGGCTTGAGTGAGAATCGTCGGACGCTCCTGCAAGGGATCCTGAACTAAGATCTTCTCGGCCTCCGCCTTGGCGATCACAACATAGTGACCATCAGACCGCCTGGCCAAAGCCGGAAGCGCGATGCTGGACAGTTCATCCCACCGGCTCTGAATGCACGCCGCCTTGAATCCCAAATGTTTCGCCGCCCGGAGCAGATTCGCGTCCGACAAGGCCTGTCCGGGCTCTCCAAACAGATGCCGAAGTTGTCCGGCGTCTGCCGGTACGCCGTAAAAGCGCGATACCAACACAAGACAATGCAAGCCTGTGTCGCAGTCCTGCGGAGTGGCTTCTGGTGATGCGGGGAGACTGTTGGCTGGATTCTGCACGTCCGTCGCGTGGAGGAGGCTCAGGACTTCTTCGAGCGTCGGCCTGTTTGCAGGCCGCTCAACACTTGTGTCAGCTGCTGATGGAGGCGTATCACAGCATCGAGAGGAAGGGCGACGCGGGTGGCCAATTGGCCTTCCAAATTTTTTGGCACCGCGTCATTACGTTGAGCGCTCTTGGCCACCACGGCGAGAACCGCTGGTTCGATAAATCCGAAGTCGATATAGGCAATATTTTGCGCGATTCCCAGGGTGCTGTAGTTGGCCAGCACCGGTTGTGTGTCCTGACCGTTCGCTTTCAGACGGACGTTGAGCGTGATCGTTTCAGCGCCGCTCTTCGCGGGATTGATTTCATCTGCCATCGCCTTCTCCTCTGGTTAAATGCTTCGGGCATACTCAGTCGAACCTATTTTGTGTCACCGATGTCTAGGCCACCTTTTTCGAAAAGGAATGCCCGTGCTCAGTGAGCATGATACGGAAGCGCCAATGTCTGAGTGGCTGGGCGCCTCCGTCTTCAGCAGAGAACATCAAACAATCCAAGATCCACGCAGGTGGCTCGCGAATTTCTAATGAAATTGGATGAGCGTGGAACCGACAGAACTCTCCGTCTTCAGTATGCCGGTTATCGGTTCGACAGCTTGAAAACTTTAACAACCGATAGAAATCACCACGACTGTAGATCAAATCACTACAATGACATGGAGCAGGAGCGACTTGAGCTGTAACGGAATGGAAGGAATTCTTGGTTCAGCCGGTTGCGGTTCTTAGGTATAGGTCTGGCCTTTTACGAAAGAGGCGGAAGAGGGAGGAACGATGCCCGGCTCAGTCCTACTGATAGGCCTTTGTGACGGAGGGAATTCAGGATAGACCGATAGCCCGGGAGAAGCAGGTGCAGACCCTGCAGAACGTGAAACGATGGGTGAGCGACACCCTGACGCCGATGTTGGCAGTCATTTGTGCCACTCCTGGAGGAGAAGAATGGCTACTGAAAAAGATTGTCAGGGGCATCTCCAGGTGGAAGGACCGACACCGGAGCTTGCTCACACAACCCACTCGGTTTCACCGATCCGCCGGCGGTCACGCGAGCAGCCCAGGGTTGGGGGGCTGGGATGTTGTGAGAATTTCTAATGATCTACCTTATGCTTACGATCGAGGTCCCACTCGCCAACAATCCTAACGCTATTCTGTCCTACAAAGACACTTAGCTGAATTCAGATCATGCCCTTTCGTACCCCATTTGGTTTACAATATTACATCTTTTAACATTTTGGTTGACAATGTAACGCCATTTAGTATTATTGGTTTCATCAAGTAACTTGAAACCGTCCACCGAGGAAGGTGCTATGGAATACTCAGAGAAAGAGCTTGAAGCCATATTTAGCAGTGACGTTCCAGATCCTGTACAGCAAGCAATTATTCGGTGCACATTCAACGCTTACGCTACTGCATTTGACGAGGTTAAACACTTCCCCACTGAAGAGGCAAGGGACCTGCGTGGATACTATCGTTGGATTCAACTTCGCTATGAAATGCGCGGCCTCGGTGATCGTTTTCCGGGGGTTACCGCCGCTGCTGAGGACTATCACACTTTAATCTCGTCCCGGCGCATTCGGTTGATTGCCTCTTCTGCAAGCGATCCGAAAAGTCGGCCTAGACAAGCGATGTACAAACTCGATTATGCAAATAAGAGTCTCAATCTTTACGATCCTCTTCCATCTCCACCATCTCATGAAGACTACTTCTTTACGATCATGGTCCATGGTGTTGATCGCCGCGAGCCTCGCCAACCATCCTTCGCCAAAATCCTCTTTGTAACGAAGGCCATGCAGATTTGGCATGAGTTCGATCTATTTGCTCGGCACATGGACCTCGTGAAGTCACTTTGGATTCCATTTTCGACTACAGATCAGAATGGGATGCCAGATGTTCGGCTGCGCGAACTCGACGAGGAGCAATCACAGTGAAACTTGGGACCCCTGGATTTATCGGTGCTCGATTACGAGAAGCCAGAGAAGCTCGTGGCCTCAGCGCCATGGCGCTGGGTGAAATTCTAGGTCTGACTCGTGCAGCAGTATCAAGCTATGAATTGGCCGGCAAATCGCCAAGTCCTGAAGTTATGGATCGAATCAGCAACGTGCTACAAATGCCAGAAAGCTACTTTCGTTATCAGATACGGCCGCGCAAAGCAGGCCCTATCTTCTATCGCTCCATGAAAGCAGCTACTAAATCTGCCCGTCGAAGAGCCGAGCAACGATATGCATGGCTTCGAGAAATCGTTTCATATCTACGTGGACATGTCGAGTTCCCCGCACAACGACTCCCTCAGCTAGATATTCCCAACGACCCCATGCTCTTATCATTCGACCAAGTAGAAGCATTTGCACTACAAGCACGACGTTTCTATGGCGTCGCAGACGGTCCTATTCCTAACGTTGTTTCGCTTCTAGAAAACAATGGAGTCATCACTACGAGAGATGCGCTTGGGGCCGACACTCTAGATGCCTTTTCTGAATTTGACCCCGTAGAAGAACGCCTATATATGGTCCTGGGAACTGAAAATGCTTCTGCCGTCCGATCACGATTTGATGCCGCCCATGAACTTGGGCATGCACTTTTTCATAGGGCCGTAGACGGAGTACGCATTGGTCGCAAGGCAGAATATGACCTTTATGAGATGCAGGCGCATCGCTTCGCTGCTGCCTTCTTGTTACCACAGGAGGCCTTCGCGAATGAGTTTTACTCTGCGACTTTAGAGTCTCTTCAGGCGATCAAAGCGAAGTGGAAGGTCTCTATAGCAATGATGATCGTCAGGGCACAGAACCTGGGTTTTATTTCAGATGAGACTGCTAAGAAATTGTGGATTAATTATTCCCGACGTCGATGGAGAGGCAATGAGCCTTTGGATGACAAGCTTGTTCCAGAGCAGCCAAGATTATTGCGACGGTCCTTCGAATTATTAGTCGACAAGAGAATCATCGCAAAAGATCACATTACGACCCATCTGCCATTAGGACCGGTTGATATTGAGAACCTTGCCGGACTCGATCCTGGGTTCATTTCGCAGAGAGTACCGGACCTAGATCCACCTATCAGGGTCTTGAATCCAGGAGCAGCAGCAAGTAAGACACTACAGCCACGGTCCGGTAGCGGCCAGGTAATCGAGTTTCCACTAAAAAAGCAATAATGGTATTGCGCTGAAACAGGCCGTAATCTGACAAGAAGACCTCCGCATCACACAAATGATTTTCCCGTCTTGATAAACGAGCTCATCAAATATTAGGCAGCGGCGTGTGGGTGACGATGAAACTCACCACTCACTAGGTTGAGCGTAATATTATCTCCCTCCTATTAAACGCACGAACAGCTTTCGATCCGGCAATTAGCGACCCAACAAGTGTCATTAGTGTGTCAGCCACACAGCACGAGAGGGCCAATTCCAGCTAAAGAGAACTGAAGTAATCTTGAAAGCAGAATCGATGCAAGTTCGCTCCAGCAGCGGCTTTCACTTGAATCGACTATGGATTGTAGATGATGACTAGAAGCGCTTGGGAAGCTAACATTCGGCATTTGCGCCCCTCCCAATAAATCAGAAGGGATCTAACCAGCAAGCCGCAGGTCACTTGACAAAAACATCGTACTTTTCCCGCTCCATTTAAAGGCAAATTCAGAAGCTGTCATGGTAGTCGGCAAACCGGAGTGTTTCGTAGCTTGGAAGATGGTCAACACCATCCACAGCTTCAGCCATGATGTTCGGAAGGTGTAACAATGCATCTGGGCGTGCACGTAAAAACGCCCGCTCCAGTATCCGAACTCCGTCCAAACCTCTGGGAGCATCGACAATCCTAGCGTCCAACAAATCTTCCTTAAAAATATCTTCGTTTAAGTATGCAATGAGACGATGCTGAAGTGATTCAACATGGTTGGTGTTGCCATCTTTCTGGTTAAAGTACTCGCCATGTACAAGACGACTACGAAGGGCATTATTGGCATTACCAACACCCCATAATTCCTTTTTTAGTTTAGGCCCTAGAACCATTTCCAGCTTTTTTGGATCTCTGTTGCGATGACCACGTTTGTTCGGCACTTTGGAGACCATTTCCACTCCCGCCAGCATCAACAACAGTTTGGCAGCATACCCCGATGAATTAAGCGCATCATTCCAGTAGTAAAAAAACTCGTCTGGAATAGTCTTATCTTCAAGGAGCAGTTCGACTGCTTTTTGTTCTGGTTCCATGAATCTTAGTCCGCCTGAGTCATACCGTTTGATCCAGTGAACGAACCCTATGTCTAGATCGTCTCGCGTAATGAGAATGGGCTGACCAAGAAATTCGATATAGCATTGGCAAGCAACCGCTACTCTCGGGACGATCCGAATGAGGCGCTTTCTAAATTCAGTCCACGCTGAGTCATAACCGTCGGCCTCGATGTGCCCAACGGCAAGCCAGAATTGATCTGACGGCATTTCTATGCTTCGTTGTGGTTGTGAAAATGTTATCCCCTCAACCGTAAAAACAAAGTCGGTTGCATGTGTGGTGTCGTCACAAAGCTCTGCCAATGTATGAATCCGATGTTGTAGGCGATAGCGCATAAGTCCCCCCAGTTTTGGAGGATAGATCGGTATCATCATTTGGATAAGAATGCATCCCGCCCCCCATACTTATTGTGCACTATCTGACGAATCGTGCTCGGCTACCACGCTGCTACCAGGACAGGACAAATCACCCCCATCTGCCCCCACCTGGGAAATCGAGCAGCTTGTTGTCCACGTAGGCGTAAATGGTCTGAGGGGGGGACTTGAGACACTTTGTAAACCGCAGGTGAGTTAATCTTTCACAATGCACAAACTACTAGACATCAACTGACCATGCACCGTGCAACACTTTGATAACATAGAGCATAGACATGTCATGCTTTGCATTATGCAGCACACGCATGTAGTTGATAACTAACGTTTTTTGTCAGCCCTGAAAAGGCTGGTGTCGACAGTTCGATTCTGTCCCTCGGCACCATATTTCTCCTTAACCCGCTTTTTAGATTCGCCTCCTAGGATTTACATTCCGATCCTCACTGATGCCTGCTTCCACCTATCTCGCATCTTGATCGTTTCCCAAATGGGTATGATCACGGCGTAGTGATCATCATATCTGTCCATCTTGTCCCTGTTCGTGGTTTCGGTAAGATGCCGAGACGATGGCACGAACCACTTCTCCTCCCACATCGACAACCCGAAATCTCGCAGCCGCCGTGTGTCTATTTTAACTTTCAGCAAGCACACATGGACTGACCACGAACAACGTCGAGGCCCTTCGGCAGTTCATTTAAAATATTGTTTTTGCTGCGGGCACTCCTTCCCTCAAATGGTGCGCATGCGCCTGCCGGTCACCGAAATTTCCTGGCGGTGAACCAAAGCAGTCGCTCCGCAATCTTCATCCCATATCTATTTACGAACTCACAAACCGGGCACTCACTGCAGGTTTCCTCACAGCAATTACTCTATCGCTCCTGAACTAGGGCCATGCCTAGTTTGAGAATCGCGACATCCTGCTACCCTCAACTCACGAGCAACTCACGAGTAAGGACAACGACGAAAGCATCGGGAAAAACGTTTCAAACTTCACACAACCATGAACAGGCAACGTCAAGGAGGTCGCACATGCACACGGATGATTCTTCCAACTGGTCGGCATTTATGGCGGGAGCATTGATCGGAGCCGGGGTGGCGTTATTGTTGGCGCCGCAGTCAGGCACCGAGCTTCGATCCACACTGCGGGATTACGCGTCCCGGGCAAAGGACGAACTGGATGAGGCCACTGAACAGGGACGGGCCGCGTGGGACTCCGCCGTGGAACGGGGCCAGGAATACGTTGAGAGCGGGAAACAAACCTTGCGCAAGGCGGGGCGGGCCGCCCGTGAATTCGTCGATGAGACCGTCCAGACCGCAGAACAGACGACAGACCAAGCGGCATCACGGCGCGGGTAGCCCTCTGCTCTGCCGTCAATGTCGTTAAATAATGTTGGAAAGGAATAGCTACCATGAAGGGACAGGTGACACGTTTCGTATTCGCGCTGGCAATGCTCTCCCTAGTAGGCTGTCAGTCAACGACCGGCAAAACAGCCGGACAAACCATTGACGACGCCTCCATCACCACAGCGGTACAGGCCAAACTATCATCCGATCGGTTGTCGAACTTTTCCCGGATCGATGTCGACACCGAGCGCGGGGTGGTGACACTTAATGGAGTCGTGAAATCGGCAGAACAGAAGATGCGGGTGGTGGAACTGGCCCGCGAGGTCGCCGGCGTGCGAACGGTGAACAATAATTTGCAGATACAAGCCCAATAGGCAGACAGGCAAAACAGAGGAGGCGCGGGGCGTAGGACATAGCCGTCCCCGCCGCCTTACCGGCCAGGGAGGCTTATCATGACGCGACAGGCGACATTCATTCTGCCCGCAATGCTGTCCGCCCTACTATTGGGCGCGTGCAGCCATTCAATACCCACATCGTCATCCAAGCCGGTTCCGCCTCCTCTGACGAGCGCCGTGCCCACGTTTCCGCCGCAGACCAGGGAGGATTCGCGCGCTCCCGTGTCGCAGATGCCGGTTCAGGTCAAAACGGATTTGACGCCCGTTCAAACAGCCATTCGCAATGCCATCCCTGAACGGATCACAGAAGCCGGACATCCGCTCGGGGAGGAGTTTCGGTGGACGTTTCTGCGAAATGGACAGTCGAATGTCCATATTCAGGACGGGCTGGTGGCGATCCATGCGGAGTACAAGGGCGAGATTGAATCACGCGGCAGCTCCCAGATCTGCCGGCTTGACCCTCTCTTTGCCTCGCTGGAAGCGACGGGCAGATTGATGTTGGTCCAAAACGGTGAATCCGTCTCGTTCGGATTTGAACCCACGCATCTGACTGTCGCCACCAAGCCAGACAACGATGCGCGCTGCAACATGTTCAATCGCCCGGTGAGCGAACAAATTCCTGATTTGTTCGGACTTCCTGAGGTGAAGATCGCATTGGCGGAAGCGGTGCACCCCCAGGAGTTCGGGATTTCCTTGCAGCGAATCTGGGATGATCTGGGCGGCCCCTTATCCCTGCCCATCGCGTCTCTCAACACCCGGGCCTGCATGTATGGCAATCCCCGCGAAATGATTCTAAGCGGACAAAAAGGCACCACCCAGGAAACGATTATTTCAGGGACGGCAAAACAGATGCCTTTCATGACGTACGAAGCGACCTGTACGGAGGCCGCGCCCACCGTGGCCCTCGTGAATTCCGGTTCCCCGCCGCCGGAGGGCAAACCCTATATGCTCGTCGCCCGCATCCCGCTTTCCTATCAGCAGCTTTCGCATCAACTGCAGAGTAAGCTGTTTCATCAATCAATCTCCATGGATGCCACAGTCCCGGAGACAGCGGTGATTGAGCGGGTGTCCGCCGCAGATGCGAACGGACGCGCCTTGGTGGCAATCGAAACGTCTGGCGATCTGAAAGGCACCCTCTATTACTGGGGAACTCCCCGCCTGGATGAGAGTGGACGCAGCATCTCAGTGCCGGATCTCCAAATGGCGAATGAATCGAAGGCGGCTATCGATTCCATTCGTATCGGTTACTGGCAACTCGTCGACCGGGGGCTCAAGACCAACCTACGTGAGGCCATGGCAGTTGATATCTCCTCCCACGTGGATCGGTTGAAACAGACGATTACTGGCACACATCGTTCAGGCGCCACGACGATGGATATTCTCATCACGCGCCAGCAGCCGGATCAGGTTCGATCCACTCCACAGGGTTTGACCGTCACCATCATGCTGGAAGGGACCGCTAACGCGGCGGGCCAGATTACTCTGGAAGAACAGAACCCGCGGGCGTTACTCCGACGGGATGGACGATAGTCGGAAACCAGAGGCACCTCTCGCGCCTCTCACTGCGGAGAGGTCTATGTCCTGTACGGTCGTTCCCTGTGGAGCGGCAAGGAAAACTGGTGGCCCGGAGGCTGACTATGGCAAAAACACCGACGCTTCAGGAGACGGCCGACATCGCCAAAACGTTGAAAAACGAGCATCGGCAAATACTGGCCCTGTTTCAGCTGTACCTCGCGGCTGAGGCAGATTCGCGCCAGCCGATCGTTGATCAGATTCTCCAGCGGCTGGAGGACCATTTTACAATGGAAGAGGAGCGGCTCGGCGACATTGTCCGAAACCAGAAGAACGGAGTGGCGATCGTCGAACAAGTTTTGCTGGACCACGAAGAGGTCAAAGCGATGATGTGCGAACTGCGCCGGGCAGAAACGGACGACGACGAGTCCCAGGACGAGTTTTTTGAAGACATGATGCAAACCGTCCACGTCCATTTTAACGCCGAAGAGCGCGACCTCCTGCCTTTGTTGGCAGGCGCTCCGTCGCCGGAACGATGAACCCGCTACGTGGTCACCTCGCCACAGCGGCCAGTAGTATCCGCAGCCCCTCCCTCTCCATGATAAATAACGGAGTCTCTGACGTGGACATGACACCATTGCGTTTCGCCGTCGTAGGACTGGGACACATCTCTCAAATGGCTGTCCTGCCTGCATTTACCCATACGAAATCCGCGGCCCGAGTCACGGCATTAGTGTCGGACGATCCCGTGAAACGCCGTTTCCTGGCCAAACGATACGGCGTCACGCACACCTACGCTTACAAGGATTTCGATGCCTGCCTGCGAAGCGGCGCCATCGATGCCGTCTACATCGCCCTGCCCAATAGTCTCCACCGCGAATACACCGTGCGCGCCGCCCGAGCGGGAATCCATATCCTTTGTGAAAAACCTATGGCCCTCACCGCTGCGGACTGCCGCACAATGCTTCGCGCCGCCGAGAGGCATCGCGTGAAGCTCATGATCGCTTATCGTCTCCATTTCGAAGCCTGCAATCTTCACACAATTGAACTCATTCAGTCCGGACGATTGGGGGAACCGCGTCTCTTCCATTCAATCTTCACCCAGCAGGTTCGATCCGGCGACATCCGCTTACAAGCACAGCTCGGCGGGGGACCGCTGTATGACATCGGGGTCTATTGTATTAACGCGGCTCGCTACCTCTTCCGCGATGAACCGACCGAGGTCACAGCCCTGACAGGTCACGGTCCCGATCGTCGCTTTCAATCCGTGGAGGAATCGGCCGGAGCCACCATGCGATTCTCCCGCGACCGGCTCGCGACCTTCACCTGCAGTTTCGGGGCCACGGACGCGGCCATGTATGAAATCGTGGGCACCAAAGGGCGGGTGCGAGTTGAACCGGCCTATGAATATGTTGGCGGACTGAAGGCTTCCGTCTCGATCAAGGGGAAAACGTCGGTGCGCACATTTAAGCCGGGCGATCAGTTCGCCCCTCAACTCATTTATTTTTCGCACTGCGTAAGGGAAAACCGCCAGCCCGAACCGAACGGAATCGAAGGGCTCCTCGATGTGCGGATCATTGAGGCGTTGCGTCGTTCCGCGCAGCGCCGACGGACGATCACGCTCCATCTGCCTGCAAAACGCGTCAGGCCGGAGGGGAGTCTTCACATGCGCCGTCCCCCGGTAGCAAAGCCCAAGGTCGTGCATACGGAGTCGCCGACATTGTGACAAGAGGCGGGCAGAGGAATTCTTCCTATCGCCAGACTAGGGCTCTGCCCAGTTCAAAACCCTCGCGGACGACGCTAGGTTTAGCCTGTGATATATCAACCGTTCCTACGACTGGGATGAGGTGTATGAGGAGGGCCAATGGAACCCAACAGCGAAAGTTTTGAAGAGCAAGCCAAGCAGGCCGGGCCCGCCATCAAAGATACGGTACAGGCTACGATGGCTTCTGCCGAACAGACGGGCAAACGTGCCGTGGAAGCCGTGGAGTCGGCGGCGGAACATCTGCACGAACACCTGCCCGAAGCCGGAAAAGCCAGTGCGGCAGCCGAGACGGTGGCGCGAAAGGTGAAGGAGACTTCCGCCTATTTACAAGAACAGGGCATCGGCGGAGTTGTCGAAGACCTTGAGCTGCTGATTCGACGCTACCCGCTGCAGGCCCTGCTGCTGGGAGTGGGATGCGGATACCTGTTATCTCGCGTCCGTCCTGACTAAGGGAAAAAGGAATATTTATGGAGAATCCCCATCCGATTTCCATCGCCTCGCTCGTGACAGGGCTCATTGAAGACCTTCGGCGCCTCTTTGCGCAGGAGGTCCAATTGGCGCGGCATGAGATGCAGCATGAACTGAGCAAAGTCTCCCGAGGAGTTCTACATGCCGGCGTAGGCATGGTGCTGAGTCTGCTGGCCGCTTTCTTCCTCCTGATGATGCTGGTGCATCTTCTCCATGCTTATAGTGGCCTGCCTCTTTGGGCCTGTCACGGAATAGTAGGGGTAATGTCCGCCGCAGGGAGCGCCGTCTTTTTCTATCGTCTTGCCACCATCGGAGCCGGCCTTCGGCTCTGGCCGTTCCGCACTTTTCATTCATTAAAGGAAGATGTCAGATGGATCAAAGAACAGCTGTTATCGACCAAGACTTGAAAGACATTGTGGAAACGAGGATCGACATTGTCGAGAAGCTCGACCTCTTGGAACAACGCATCAAAGATACGGCGGAGGGAGCCACGATGAAGTTTTCGCGCATGCTTGATGAGGGGACCCAGGGCGTGACTCACTTGATAGACAAAACGAAAGCGGCTTTGGATCCCGTCCATAAAGTGGATGACTATCCCTGGCTCATGCTGGGCGGCGCCATCTGCGCCGGATATGCGATAGGGCTCCTGGAATCCCGCTCCCGCGCGCAACGCAGTGGCGTTTATGCCTATTATCCGGCCGGCGCCCACGCGTCCCGGGTCATGCCCGAACCGAACCAAAAGGGGAAGACATCGGATCGCGCCGAAGGAGTCTATGAATATTACCCTGACCCTTCGCGCGCCCGAACGAAGCGGGAATCCAGTAACCGTACGAGCATTTGGGAAACGATAAGTCGCGAAATCGGAGCCGATACGGAGCAAGCCAAAACAGCCCTAATGCAAGCGGGCCGTTCCATGATGGTGGAATTTGCGAGCAAACTGCTTCCCGAGATCGCACGGTCTCTTGGAGTGACCCTCCCCTCCCAGGGGAAACAGACCGGGGGGGCCTTCGATAGAGCCGCGTCTTCGGAGCCGAAATCAGGCAGCGGCGTCCGGACCTCTTGCGAGTCTTCTGCTCAGAGGGGCGCCTAATCAAGGCACGAGAACGCTTTCGGCGAATGCGGCGTGTGACCGGTTGATGTGATATCGCCTCGACTCACTTTCTCGTGATCACGGGCTCCGGAATCGTCCGGCTCGATGCAGGGACATGCAACGGATTTCTCACCGGAAGGCGTTCCTTCTCCGGTGAGGCATTCAAAAGGAGACAGAGTTGTCCGCTTCTCTCACCAGTGCATCCCCCCGCTGGAATCCCTGGAAGTTCGGCGGCTTGGGGTGGAGAGAATTAGGGCAACGCCTCTGGACTGTCAGCCAGAAGGATGAAATTCTTGGGCGCGCCGCTCAATTGGCCTATTACTTTCTCCTGGCTCTTTTTCCTGCGCTGCTCTTCCTGACCGCACTGCTGGGGCTCCTTCCGCTCGAACAGGTACTGCCGGAGTTGATGACCTACCTGCGGACGGTGCTTCCGGCCGATGCCCTCTCATTATTGCAAAGGTACCTCGATAGCGTGGTGAGCGGAAGTGGCACGGACATTCTTTCACTCGGCCTTTTGGGGGCTCTCTGGGCCTCATCGAGCGGTGTCACGGCCATCATGGAGTCGCTCAATGTCGTGTACGATGCCGAGGAAACGCGCCCGTTTTGGAAAGTCCGCCTCGTGGCTGCTCTGCTGACCATCGGTCTGGCGGCCTTCATTATCACCTCCATCACATTAATTCTTTACGGCGCGCGCATCGGCGAATGGATTGCCAATATCGTGGGCCTGGGATGGCTGTTTCTCATGGCCTGGAATGTGCTGCAGTGGCCGGTCGCCGTGATTCTTATGCTGCTGGCGCTCGCGATCATTTATGCGATTTGTCCCGATGTCGAGCATGATTGGCGATGGGTGACCCCGGGGTCCGTATTTGCCGTGGCTCTCTGGATGGGTCTCTCATTAGGATTTAAAGCTTATGTCGATCATTTCGGCAATTACAATGCCGCCTATGGATCTATCGCGGGGGTCATCGTCCTCATGCTGTGGCTCTATTTGACGGGAGTAGTGATCCTGCTCGGGGGAGAGATCAATGCGCAGATCGAGCATGCGGCGGCAGCGCTTCGTTCTTCGTCCCGTCGACGGATGCAAACGCCTCCTGTTGCGACGACCTCTTAACTGCAATTGATGAACGAAGGAGCTGACGCAGACATGGAACCAAGGTATGTCGATACGCTCACGGACGAGACCTCACAGTTGCCTGGTCCGGAAGAGCCTTCTGCTCCGGCGGTAGATCGACACTTGTGGGAGATTACCCCGGTGCGCGACCTGATGTGGCTGGGAGGGATTCTTTTTCTACTCTGGTTCGGCTATTACCTGCGAGGCGTATTTACCCCCGTGCTCATCGCGCTTCTCCTTGCCTACCTGGTCAACCCTCTGATCAGGCGAGCCGAGGCGGGATGGCATATTCCCCGTCCGGTGACGATCTCTATCGTTCTCTTCCTGTCCGCCCTCACGCTGGGCGGACTCGTAACGTGGCTCGGCCCGCTCCTCGCCGAACAGGTTCAATCCTTCGCCGAACGGGTGCCTGGTTATCTTCAGAGCATCGCGAAACAGTACCATGTCACACTCGGGGATTTTTCTGAACCGCTCTCCACGATCGCGACGAATCTCCGGGATGATCCCCTTTCCATATTGAAACCGATTTTTTCCGGCACCGGGCAGGCGTTCGGAGTACTCGGAGCCGTGATCGGCACCACGGCTGATGTCACCCTCGCTCTCGTGTTGATCCCGATCTACTTCTTTTTCTTCGCCTGGCAATTCGACAGCGCCCTCGCACAATTTAGGCGTTATATTCCTGCCGCCTATCGCCCAAGAGCGCGCCGTATCGTGAGCAGGATGGATCACGCCGTCAGCGGGTTTTTCCGAGGTCGCCTGACGATCGCGCTCGCCTCTGCCGTGCTGTACTCCGTGGGATGGTCTCTGACCGGCGTCCCCTATTGGTTTTTGCTCGGCTTGATCACCGGCGTGCTCACGATCATTCCCTATGCCTCGCTCCTAGGATGGCCGTTAGCCATTCTTTTGAAATACCTCGATGGGTTCACCTCTGGCGCGGGAGCCTTCGACTTGATGACCGTCGTCGTCTGGCCATCTGTCGCCTACCTCGTAGTGCAATTCATCGAGAGTTGGTTGCTGACGCCTTGGGTACAGAGTCAATCCATGGAAATGAACGCCGTCACCGTCCTCATCGTAGTCTTCATCGGCGGCGCGCTGGGAGGCTTCTATGGATTGTTACTGGCCATCCCTCTCGCGGCCTGTATCAAGATCCTGCTTCAAGAACTTGTTCTTCCACGGCTTGAACGAAAAGCTGCGGCACTTTGATCGGTGAAAGGGACGATGATGACGACCACCGTGGCAGACCTGTTAATCGAAAGACTGATCGACTGGGGCGTGGATACGGTCTTCAGTCTGCCGGGCGACGGCATCAATGGCATCTACGAAGCGTTGCGAACCCGCCAAGATAAGATCAAATTGGTTCAGGTCCGACATGAGGAGTCGGCTGCCTTCGCAGCCTGCGGCTACGCGAAATTCACCCGGCGACTGGGCGTCTGTCTGGCAACCTCGGGACCGGGAGGCATCCATCTGCTGAACGGGTTGTACGATGCGAAATGCGACGGTCAGCCGGTCCTGGCCATCACCGGACACACGTACCATGATTTGATCGGGACCCACTATCAGCAGGATGTGGACCTGGACCGTCTCTGCATGGATGTCGCGGCCTACAGTCAGAGGGTGATGAGCCCGACGCACATCGGCAATGTGGTCGATGAAGCGATCAAAACGGCCATCTCCCGCCGCACCGTGGCCCATATCACCATTCCAAAGGACATTCAGGATTGGAGCGCGGAGAATCCCGGATCCAAGGCCAATATTCCCGGCCATAGCGGTGATCTATATAGTGATCCCTTGCCCCTGCCCCCCCGGTCTCTGCTCGACAAGGCTGCGGCTCTCATCAATGCAGGATCCAGGATTGCCATTCTGGCCGGGCGCGGCTGTTTGGGCGCAAAAGCGGAAGTGCTTCAACTCGCCGAGCTGCTGGGCGCGCCAATTGTCAAACCGCTCCTCGGGAAAGCGCTGGTGCCGGACGATCATCCTTTCACCACCGGCGGCATCGGGCTGCTCGGCACCGCGCCTTCTCAAGATGTGCTCGAAGAATGCGACACGCTCATCATCGCCGGCACCAGCTTTCCCTACCTGGAATTTTATCCGAAACCAGGCCAAGCACGGAGCGTCCAAATCGATCTCGATGCGGCCCGTATCGGGCTCCGATACCCCGTCGAGGTGGGATTGGTCGGACATTGCTGGGATGTGCTCCGCGCATTGATCCCGCTCCTGGGGAAAAAATCGGATCGCCGCTTTCTCGAAACCGCGCAGGCGCGCATGAAACAATGGAATGAATTGATGGAAGAACGCGGCACCAGAATGGATTCTCCGCTTAAGCCGCAAGTTGTGGTGCGCGCCATGAATGAATTCCTCGCCGACGATGCCATCGTTTGTTGCGATACCGGCAGCGTCACCACATGGGCGGCCCGCCACATCCAGATGAGGGAGGACATGGAGTTTTCCGCTTCCGGCACCCTTGCCTCAATGGGGAACGGCCTTCCTTACAGTCTCGGGGCCGGAATAGCCTACCCGGGTCGGCAGATCGTCTGTCTTGCGGGAGACGGCGGATTCACTATGTTGATGGGAGAGTTGGCCACGCTGGTGAAGTATGCGTTGCCGGTTAAAATCATCGTGCTGAAAAATAATCTGCTCGGCATGATCAAATGGGAGCAGTTGGCTTTCGAAGGCAACCCGCAATATGGTGTGGAGCTTCAACCGATCGATTTTGCCGGCTTTGCCCGCTCCTGCGGGGCGACAGGATTCACCGTTGAGGATCCACGCGAGGTGCGCGACGTACTTCGACAAGCCTTCTCGATCCCCGGGCCGGCCGTGGTGCAGGCCGTCATTGATCCCTTGGAGCCCCCGCTTCCTGGAAAAATCACGACCGCGCAAGCCTGGCAATTTGTCAAAGCCCTGGCCAGGGGCCAGGACGATCGGTGGGGCATCCTCAAAACGCTGGTCGAAAGCCGGATTCGGGAAGTAGTCTAGTGAGGGGACAGCCTGGGTTCGCGGCCATCTAGCGGAAAGGACATCTATGGAACCGATCGGTCGCCGAAGGTGGGTGATTGCAGAGGGCTACATTCCATCCGAAAGTCACGGGCCCGAACCGCAGATGACCAGCCATGAGACTCTCTGCATCCTCAACGCTTCGGATCAGGATGCCAACGTACAGATTACGATCTTTTATACAGATCGCGAACCGGTCGGACCCTATTTCGTCTCGGTTCCGGCGCGTCGAACCAGGCATGTCCGTTTCAATAATCTGACCGACCCCGCGCCCATCCCCGTCGATACTGATTATGCCAGCGTGATCGACTCGGACGTGCGCATTGTCGTGCAGCATACCAGGCTGGATTCACGCCAGGCCGAAAACGCCCTCTTCAGCACCATGGCATTTCCCGTCTGAACGGGACAGCCTTACGGATTGCCGGTACGTCGACTCAAACCCAATCTCCCGTAACTTGACGCGTTCTTTTCACGAAGAGTCTTTCACAGAGTGCGCTGGTCAGGCCGCCCGCACGGCCTCGCCATGAGTCGTCGCCAATTGCGCATAACGGTTCCGCAAAATGACTTCGTCGATAATATCGCCGCACTGTACGCAGCGCATGGCCATGAACCAATATCCTCCTAAACTCTCCCCGATATCCATGCAACGTTCGTCCACCAGAAATCCGCCGCAGCGAAGGCAACGGCACGATTCCGGTTGAACTGCGGAAGGGGTTTTTCTGGTTCTACCGGTCAGGGGAAGAGTGATCGTCGTGGCGTTCATACGGTTCTCCTTTCGTAGTGATCCTGATTTCCTTCGGCAGATGCTCTTACCGATGGTCATGATCACTGATAACAGTCCCGTACGATCGGCTCCACTAGCACTCCCCCCAGGTCCCTGATCAAAGCACCCTGGCTATCATTCTCGTTGTTCAGCCACACGTCGCATCATAGTTTTGGTGATTTTTTGTTTCAGGGAAAAGTAATCTTTCCATGGATCGTGGCGAAGGGTGCGGAGCCGGTCCGGCAGATTGGCGAGCATATAATGGTCGGACCTGATATCGACCGACAATTCGTCCCAGGCCAGCGGCACCGACAGGGGCGCACCGGGTCTGGCACGCGTGGAAAACGCAGCCACGGCCGTCGCCCCTCGCGCATTACGCAAATAGTCGACGAAGATCTTTCCCTTTCGCTTCCGCTTGGACATATTCGCCAGAAACCGGTCTGGAATCATTCGCGCGAGATGATCGGCGAGCGCTTTCGAGAAGGTCTTGACCTCATCCCAGGTGTGAACCCGTTGCAGCGGCACCGCAATATGCAGGCCCTTGCCGCCCGTGGTTTTGACGAAGGAGGCCAGATTCAATTCGTCCAGCAAGGTGCGGAGTAGTTGCGCCCCTTCTATGACAGACGGCCATTCGACCGCCGGATCCGGGTCGAGATCGAGAACGATCCGGTCTGGACGCTCCAGTTTGTCCCGCTTCGATCCCCAGGTATGCAGCTCCAGCACCCCCATTTGAACCAATCCCACCAGGGCCTCGAGCGAATCGGCAACCATATAACAATCAGTCCCATTATCCCCGGGGATTTCAACCCGTCCGATGGCTTCCGGTATGCGATCGTTCGCATGCTTCTGATAAAAACACTCCTTGGTATAGCCCTCGGGACAGCGAACCACGGTTAAGGGTCGGTCCTCCAGGTGCGGCACGATCCGGTCACTGATGGATTCGTAATAGCGTGCCAGCGCGAGCTTGGTGACGCGCTGCTCCGGAAATAGAATCCGATCGGGATGCGTGAGCATCACACCGCCGACCACCGCCGGTCCATCGGACGAGCCGGCATGGGAGGCAGGCTGCCGTTTGACTGTCCCTCTGCGGCGTGACGACCGAAAACCAGGAGGTGTGGCACTCACTTCGCGCGAAGTCCCAGGGTCCGGCCGCTCATGAACCACCGCACGGGGTTCCTTGTCCTCGCGAAGACCGTGAAACGAGGCTTGACGCAACTGACCGTCGTTCGTCCATTCGGCAAAGGCCACCTCAGCGACCAGGTTCGGTCTCACCCAATGTATTCCCCGACCATGGCTGCCGCCCGGCGGGTTCACAAAGGGGGACGCCGTTTGTTCCAGCTTCTTCAATCGCGCATGCAACTCTTTCAGAGAACGTTGTGAAAAGCCCGTCCCCGTGCGCCCCGCAAATTGGAGTTGACCCTGCGCATCATAGACACCGAGCAGCAAGGCACCGAAAGCACTGCGTGAGCCGGAAGGATCGGTGAATCCACCAATGACGAACTCCTGCCGGCGACCGCACTTCATCTTGACCCAATGGCGATTTCGCCCTGCGATATAGGGGGCATCAGCGCGTTTGGCAATCAATCCTTCCATCCCGTTCCGGCAGGCTTCAGCAAAAGCCCGGTCACCCTGGCCGATAATATGATCACTATAGCGAATCAGGGCAGAGGGCTGGTTGTCGGTAAAGAGGATTGAGAGGAGCTTTTTGCGCTCAACCAGCGGGACGGATCGCAAGTCCTGGCCATCGAGATACAACAGATCGAAAACGAAATATCTCAGACTCTTGTCCGCGCCCGCATCGAACGCATTCTGCAAGGCCTGAAAGCTAGGGCGGCCATTCGGTAAGAGCGCCACCACCTCGCCATCCAGCCAGGCCGACGTGAATGGCAGGGTGGCGACGGCCGCAGCGATATGCGGAAGTTTGGCAGTCCAATCATGGCCATTTCTGGTCAACAGCGTCACGCCGTCTCCATTCGCCCGGCAGAGGATACGGTACCCGTCGTATTTCAATTCGTGAACCCATTCCTCCCCTGCTGGAGGAGTGGTCACAAAGGTGGCCAATTGTGGAGCCACCCATTCAACCTGGGGAGCTTTGCGCGATCCGGGTGCCAGCGCGTGATTGACAGGCCGCCGGTTCGTGGCCGCTCTCTTCCGTGTAGCGGACGATTTATTGGATTGCCAGACCGCATGATCTCCGGAGGCAATGTCCTCTATGCTTCTCCCGCTGGCCACGCTTTTTGTCAGCTGGTCCGTGACCTGCCTGCGTTTTCCCTTTCGCACTTCGACGTCCTGTTCCTTGATCAGCAGCCAATTTTCCTTGCCGGCTTCCTGCCGCCGCCCCATGCGAACAAGATTCCAGATACCATGAAGTTTTTCCCCATGCAGAATGAACTTGAGCCGTCCACGGCGATAACTCGATCCTGGATCGCCGATCGGCTCCCAGTAGCCACGATCCCAGAGCAGCACGGTGCCACCGCCGTACTGCCCGGCCGGAATGACGCCTTCGAAGGAGGCATAATCGAGCGGATGATCCTCGACATGGACAGCCAATCGTTTCTGGGAGGGATCCAAGCTGAGCCCTTTGGGCACAGCCCAACTTTTCAATGTGCCGTCCAATTCGAGTCGAAAGTCGTAGTGCAGCCGGCTCGCGGCGTGCTTTTGAATGACAAAGCGCAGTCTTCCGTGAGTCGGCGCCGCCTTGCCCTTCGGCTCAGGCGTGTTCTTGAAATCCCGCTTCTTCCAATATTGCCGCAGACCCATCTGCCTCCTCGCAAGCAGGACTTACGAAAGCTATACGATCGCATAGGGTACCATCACTCGGAGGTGTCGATGGCTCCCCTGCCGGTCTTGCGCCAAGCGCGCAGCACCTCCGCGACGCTCCATGCCTGCGCGATGCAGCCACGGGGATGGTAGGGAGGTTCTGCATCGAAAATTTCGCTCACGGTTCCAATACCATCGTCCAGCAAATGCGACCGGAATCCCTCCAACATGCCGCGTGCCTGTGACGCATCGTGGTGAACCTTGAGCCAGGCATCGATGAACGGCCCAATCAACCAGGCCCACACGGTTCCTTGATGATAGGCCGCGTCTCGTGCCCGTAGATCTCCAAAGTACATGGGCTTGTAATCCGGATGGTCCCTCGATAGCGTGCGCAATCCGACGGGGGTAAGGAGTCTGTTCGCCACGGCATCCACCACTGGGCGCCACCGCTGTTCATCCAGTATCGGGTACTCGAGAGCAATCGCCAAAATCTGGTTGGGGCGGAAGCTGGCATCGTCTCCCTGCTCGCCATCGATGACATCGAACAGGGAACCGGCATCAGGCCGCCAGAATCGACCGTTGAACGACTTCCTGGCCCTCGCAGCCATCTCCTCCCATCGATTCGTCGGCTCTCCCGCCAACTCTCCCCACCGCATCATGCACCGGAGCGCGTTGTACCAGAGTGCTTGAATTTCCACCGGTTTCCCACGCCGCGGCGTGACCACCCACCCATCCACTTTCGCGTCCATCCAGGTGAGCTGATACCCTTCAGCTCCGGCGTGGAGCAGACCGTCCTGCGCATCGACGCCGATGCCGAAATGCGTGCCAGCCACATGATGCTCGATGACAGACTCTAAGATAGGTTGAAGCGCCATGAGGGTCTCGCTGTCGCCCGTGACACGGTGATACCTGTCCAGCGCATGGAAATACCAGAGCGTCGCGTCCACCGTATGGTACAAAGCCTTGCGCTCGCCTTCGGGAAATAAATTGGGCAGCAGCCCATCCTTCACATAATTGGCGAACGTGCGCAGGATAGCTTGCGCCTCCCGGTACCGGCCGGTGCAGAGGGTGAGCCCTTCCAAACTGATCATAGTATCCCGGCCCCAGTCGGTGAACCAATGGTAGCCGGCGATGATCGTGCGCGATTCGTTACCGGAGGCTCTCGCCAGCGCCTGCTCTTCCAAACGCGAGCCGGGGAAGACAATGAATTGGTCCGCCGCGAGCGTCAGGGATTGCTCCATGTCATCGCGGTCCCGATCCGGCGATTCGCCGAGCAATTTTTGCAATCGCTGTGCTTCAGCCTCAAGAATTTCGTCGGGCGTAAATTCGAGCAGCTCCCACGACTCAGTGCTGGCGACAAACGCGACCGGCCGCTCCCGGCTGAGGTCCATGGCGAAATACCCCGGACTGGCCAGATTCTCGATATGTTCAGACCCGCGATCACGATCAACCCGGTAGGAGACGCCTGAGCTCATTCTGTAATCCGCCACGAACAGACCACCGTGGGGCCGCAGGCACAACTTCAGCGTCGGGGCTCCTTCGCTGAAATGCATCTCATACCGTCCATCGAGGACGGTGAGCGGGAAAGGAGGTTGCCTGGCCTCATGAAGTTGCGCATCCAGCATGCGGAACGTCACGAAAGGGCGGAGGTTGAGCCGAATCGGCTCCCCTTTCGTCAAACGATATTCGACATAGACGGAATTGTGGCCATAGGGCATGATCACCCGCTTCTCGAAAGTTCGGCCCTTAAGCAGGCAGCGCCAGACCGGGGTTTGCCATTCGCGCCTGAATTCGCCGAATACTGTGCTCAGATCGCTCTGCAAACGTCCGTCTTCATATTCAACCCCGCTCAAGAGAATATTCTCTCCATCGATAACGGCTTCTTCGTCCAACCAGGGAATGATGACCGTTCGTCCCCACGGCGACGGAAGATCCGGAACGAATATCCCGTGATACCGGCGCGTGGGAGCGCAGAGCAATGTCTGGGAGGCATACCCGCCGAGGCCGTTCGTTACCAGCCATTCCCTGGCAAGAAACGCATGGCTGTCGGGAAGGCGCTCGCGGGGCACCTTTAACACCATGGTATCGCCTTGGATCGCGCTCATCACAGTTCCTGTCGGTTTGGGCCCAACATCATCTCGGCCTCACGTTCAGACGCATAGAACGAGGCCGATCCGCCCGGCACCCTCCAGCCCGTTTCAGTCAACGGTTCAATCACGCCGGGCCCTCCATAGGTTGGTGCATCGCTCGACCACTGGAACGACCAGGAACGTCCCACCGGCGGCGCGAGCAGCGGCTCGGGAGCCGGGCGGAAATCGAGGTCTGCGCCGAGATTCACCAGCAGCAGGCGGTCATCTCCATCTTCACCGGCATACCGCAAGACGAACGCCGAAGGTCCGATTACGGCGCCATCTACCCGATCTCGCGCCTGTCGCGCAATGACCTGATCGTCGCGCCGGAGCCGCAGGAGATCCCGATGCAAGGCTAGGCTGTCCCGACGGCGTTCCCGTTCGGTCCAGTCGAGTTTCGATCGCTCAAACGTCGTCGGGTCACAGGGATCGACGACGGCCGACTGCGCATTCGATGAGCCATAACTCGGAAACTGAGCGAGGAACTTTTTTCTTCCTTCATGAATCTCTGCGGACAACCGGCCCGGCGGAAAATCGGCAAAAAACAAAAATGGAACAGAAGCTGCGAACTCCTGGCCCATGAACAACAGGGGAGTTTCCGGCGCCAATAGGAGCAACGCCGTCAAGGCGCGATAGACGCCCGGGCTGGTCCTATGGTGCAGGCGATCGCCCCACAATTGATTCGCGACTTGATCATGGTTTTGAAGAAAAAAAACAAACCCTCTCGCCGGCTCGTTCGAGACAACAGTTCCCCGTGGCTTGTCTTGCCATTGGTATCGCTGACCCTGATAGAGGAAGGCCCGCTTCACGCATGAAATGAGTTCCTGCGGCGTGCCCCGATAGTCCGTGTAATACCCTTCGCTGCGTCCGGTCGCGGCCACGCGCGTGGCATGATGAAAGTCCTCGCTCCACACCCCGTCCAGTCCCCATCCGTCCTGAGCCACCGGCTGAATGGTATGGATCCATTGCGATTCGCATTCGGCGATCAGGATGACGGAACGCTGTCCGGCCGTTCGCCTCGCCGCCTGAGACAGTTCCGCGACGACATGAACCGGACTGGCGTCATGAAAGGCATGCACCGCGTCCAATCTCAATCCGTCTACATGATATTCGCTTATCCAGTAACAGGCGTTCTGAATAAAAAAATCCCGTACCCCCCGGGAGCCAGGCCCGTCAAAGTTGATCGCCTGCCCCCATTCGTTCGGATAGCGGTCCGTAAAATATTCATCGCTAAATGTCGGCAGGTAATTCCCGTCAGGCCCCAGATGATTGTAGACCACGTCCAGAATCACGCCGAGCCCGCGCTGGTGCGCTTCATCCACGAAACGTTTAAAGGCCTCCTGATCGCCATAGACATGGGCCGAGGCATACAACCCCACCCCATCGTACCCCCAGTTCCACCGACCCGGGAATTCAGCCACCGGCATGACCTCGATAACGGTGATCCCAAGCTCCTTCAAGTCGTCGAGCCTGGTAATGGCGGAATCGAAGGTCCCTTCAGAAGTGAACGTCCCGATATGGAGTTCGTAGATGACCTGTCCGTGCATCGTGACGCCTCGCCACATCTGGTCGTGCCACCGGTATGCGCCAGGATCAACGATCAGGGATGAACCATGAGGTCCTTCAGGCTGGAAACGGGAGCAGGGGTCGGGATAGGCCTGTTTGCCGTCGAGACGGTATCGATAACGCATGCCAGCGGATGCCTCCGGCACAAGCCCAGTCCAGTATCCGTCGGTCTGCCGGGTCAATGCATGAACGGTCCCATGAGACTCCAGGACGACTTCAACTCGATCCGCCTTGGGCGCCCAGCAACGAAATCGTACGCCTTTTTCCGTGACCTGAGCTCCGAGTGTCAGCCTCTGCTCCTGATGCCCCTGACTTTCAACACTTTCCGGCTCCGCTTTGCAACCACCCATCCTAGCCCTCCTCACTCCTCTGTGCATGGCCAACGCGAATGAGATCACGCGCTTTTGCGCCGAGGCGTTCGTTCCTTTTCACGGACAGATTGCTTGGAATGACCAGACCGCTGCACGCTGCGCTTGAGGAGGGCCATCAAATCCACCACCTTGGCGCGGCCGGGCTTCTCGTCCTCTTCGTCTTTGTCGGGCGCTGTGATGACCTCGGTCTTTCCAGCCTTGATCCGCCTTTTGATCAGCCGCATCAAATCTTCATGATAGGTGTCCTTATAGCGTTCGGGTTTCCAGGGTTCGGACATTTCCTCGACCAACTTCATTGCCATATCCACTTCGCGTGGCGTCACATGCGCGGACTTCACATGTTTGGTAGGCAGGTCGAGATCCTCGCTGGGACGAAGCTCGTTCGCATAACGAAGCGTATTCAGCACAATCATCTCGCTCCAGGGAATCAATGCGGCAATGTATTGCCTGGTGCGAATCACCACGGTGGCAATAGCGGCCTTGCCGGTCTTCTGCAACGTCTCACGGAGCAGCGCATACCCCTTCTCGCCATGCTTATCCGGAGCCAGATAATAGGGCGTCTCAAAGGAAGTCGGGGCGATCTCCTCGGCTCGAACGAAATTGACGATATCGATGGTTTGGGTGGCCTCCACATTGGCGCGCTTGAAATCCTCATCCGTCAGCACGACGTACCGGCTTTTATCGTACTCATATCCCTTGACGATCTGGTCCCACGCCACCTCTTTCCCATTCTCCTTGTTGTAACGTTTAAATCCAACCGGCTTCATGTCGCGCCGGTCCAATAACGTCAAGTCGAAACTGTTCCGGTTCTCGGCTGAATAGAGGACCACCGGAATATTCACCAGTCCGAAACTAATCGAGCCTCTCCACAGTGAGCGCGGCATGAGATCACCTACGTCGTCTTGGGAGGGTGTTTCGCTCTGAATCCCGCACACAAGCAGCACATGCATGAACACAATTGCGGGCTACCACCAAGTCACCGCACCGCTCGCAGACCAGTAAAATCGTTTCTTGTATTTGGTGACACCCGTCTAGCCGACAGGATGGGTCGGCACAGGGGTTACAGTCGTAAGGACAGATCATCAGCTGGTTCTTTCTCCTCCTCGAATAAAACCATGGCCCTAAAAATATCATGCGTCTGTTTGACGCCAACTCGGATTACCCCTAGGTCTGGTCGGCAAAGATTTATGCCCTGAAGATGGGAGGAGAGGCCATGCCAGAAAAGCTGAGACACACAGCCGGTATCCGCCCCGATTGCAATGGCCCCTGCAGAGGTGAAACTAGGGGTATCACGAGCGGCAATGCTCCTTCCGCACTGATATGGTGAAAATCATCGCTAACGCTCGAATAGGAATGATTACGCTCATCCCTTCATGAGGTATCGACCAATGCAAAGGGCAATTTTGAAAGCACTGCTGATCGCCATCTCAATCGTTCCCTTATTCGCGCTGGCTGGATGTAATACCTATCAGGTGATTCCCTCCCACCTTAAAAACCGGGTTAACGAACGGCTCAACTATCAACAGGCTAAAGCCGATCCGGGCTCCTACAAGGGACAGATGGTCGTATGGGGAGGCGAGGTGTTGAAGGCGGCGCGTCTGCCGGATAAAACCCGGATCGAAGTTCTGCAAATGCCGCTCAACGACGATTTCATTCCAGCAGGAGAACGAGCTGAATCGGGGGGAAGGTTTTTTGCCATTGATGCACAGGGGGAGATTCTCGATCCTGCCGTCGTGCCCGAAGGAACTCGCGTGACTGTTGTCGGACAGATTCAGAATTCAATTGGGGCAGACTCCGGCCAACGCTCTCAGTCCTACCCGGTCATCAGCATCCGTGACATGACCGTGTGGAATAAGGAAATGTCCCGAACATGGCCCCGTCCCTACTATGGCCCTTACTACGGCAGCTATTTTTATGGGTATCGTCCCTATGTGTTCTGGGACGGAACACGAGTGCAGGGAAGCGAGGGAGGTTGAGACTATGCAAGACCGTCTTTCTAGACTCGGAGCAATGACCGCATATGCTTCTCTCTTGCTCGCGTCGGCTGCTTGCACGGGGTATGACGTGATTCCATCCCATTTGGAACATCGAATCCAAAGAGGGGTGTCGATCGAACAAGTCCAGCACCAGCCGGGTGCCTATCAAGGGCAAACGGTAATATGGGGCGGGAAAATTCTGGGTGTCAGCCAAGCCGGGGGTCCCCTGAGAATCGAGATTCAGGAAGGTCCGTTGGATGCTTTCTTTCGGCCCCTCGAAGCTCCGACCGCATCCAGAGGAAGATTCCTGGCCGTCGATACCGGCCAGGACGTAAAGGATTCCAGCCGGTTACAAAAAGAGACCTTCGTCACGGTGATCGGCGAAGTGCTGGCCCCTATCCGCTCTGCGCCCGACACAGGCATCGATGAATCTCCTAGGCTTGCGATCAAAGACATGACTGCATGGGAGAAACAGCCGGGTATTCGACATAGCCCTCCCGGATCGCAGCTCGTGGGTTTCAGGCCATTCACATTTTGGGACGGCCATCGCGTGGTTGACAGCGACTGATGGGATGCTGGTCTGCTCCTCAGTGGAAGATCCGGCCTGCTGCTCGCGAGTCTCTTCCTCCGGGAGCGCCATGGAAGTCTCGGTTTATCGGTTCACTGCAAGTTCAATCATTCGTCACGGAGTGACAGCTATGAATACAGGTATGGGGCAAACAGTCTCCATTTGGATGTCCACGAAACTGCCGGTCACGCCGCCGCTTACGACCGGTGTTCACGCCGATGTGTGCGTCGTCGGCGCCGGAATTGCGGGCCTCACGACCGCCTATTGCCTTTTGAAATCCGGGAAATCCGTCATTGTTCTTGACGACGGGCAGCCCGGCGCGGGCATGACACAACGCACCACCGCGCACCTTTCCAATGCCATCGACGGTCGTTATGTCGAAATCGAGCGGCTCCATGGGGAATCCGGCGCACGACTGGCGGCTGAAAGTCACACAGCGGCCATCGATTGGATCGACATGATACAGGAGCGAGAACAAATCGACTGCGATTTTCTACGGCTGGACGGATACCTGTTCGCACCGTCGGAGGAATCCCGTCAACTCATCGAGGATGAATGGCACGCCGCCCGGCGCGCGGGCCTTCACGGGGTGGAACGTGCGAATGCATTGCCTGGAAACTTGTTCCGGACCGGACCTTGTTTGCGATTCCCCAGGCAGGCTCAATTCCACCCGCTTAAGTACCTGGCGGGTCTCACAAAGGCGATCCAGGCGGGAGGCGGGCGTATCTTCAGCCAGGCTCGCGTCACAAGCCTGGAAACCGGCAGGCAGATTACGGTGGAAACCAGCCAAGGCTGCGTCGCCACCGCCGATTCCCTGGTGGTCGCGACCAACACTCCGGTCAACAACCTGGTGACGATCCATACGAAGCAGGCGGCCTATATCAGTTATGTGATCGGAGCGGCCATACCGGCCGGTTCGGTTGAACCAGCGCTACTCTGGGACACGCTCGACCCTTACCACTATGTGCGAATTCAATATCAGCGAAGCCATCCTCGTGGGGATACGGCATTCCTGATCGTCGGCGGCGAAGACCACAAGGCCGGGCAAGCCGACGATGCCGAAACCAGATACGGCCGGCTCGAGACCTGGGCTCGCGAGCGTTTTCCTTCGATGGGAGCGATCCACTATCGATGGTCGGGGCAAGTGATGGAGTCAGTCGACGGCTTGGCGTTTATCGGCAGAAATCCTGGCGATACGGACAATATCTACATTGCGACCGGCGACTGCGGCATGGGAATGACCCATGGAACCATTGCCGGCCTGCTCATTACCGACCTTATTATGGGCCGGGAATCCGCCTGGTCATCCCTCTACGATCCATCCCGTCAGCCGGTTCGGGCCGTCGGCGAATTCGTGCGCGAGTCGCTCAACGTGGTGGCGCAATATGCCGATTGGGTCACCGGAGGCGATGTCGAAACGGAGGCAGAGATCGCCAACGAGCAAGGGGCGGTGCTGAGAGAGGGCCTCACAAAGATCGCGGCCTATCGCGACTCCGATGGAGTGCTTCACAAATGTTCGGCTGTCTGCCCCCATCTCAACTGCATTGTGGCCTGGAACCATTCCGAACAGACATGGGACTGCCCTTGTCACGGTTCGCGTTTCGACAAGTTCGGGAAGGTGCTGAACGGACCCGCGACGAGCAATCTCAGTCCGGTTTTCAATTAATGCGGGACGCTGGCTCAACTTGGCAAAAGCTGAAACTGCCACGAGGGGATTAAGAAAGCCAGCGTTTCATAGTGAACATACATTCCACCGACAGAGAGGAGTAAATCATGCGCGCGACAATATTTCTTGCAGCGGCCTTCCTGTGCACAGCCGTGGGATGCTCGGGCCTTCCGACCGTCACTCGAACGGGCGACGTAAAAGACATCTTCATCCGTGAAAACTTGGATCCCTTGGAACGCGACGCCGGCGTGGGTGACGAAGTGCGGTGGATCAATAAAAGAAACGGCCCAGTCAGCATCGTCTTTCTGCAGCCGGTGCATGACCTCCTGACCTGCAGCGATGGATTGAACCGAGGATTCATGTCCATGTTCCGGCGCAATGACACGGTCCCTCTGAATCCGAACGAAACGACGAGCGTCTGTTTCAAAGAACCGGGGTTTTACCGTTACACTGCGCGCATGCAGTCGGCTTCTCCGACGGGAGAGATCAACGCGTCGGGAGTATTGCGCATCGGCAATGTCGCCGCGCCGGTCAAGCAACCGGCTGAGTAAAAAAGTCGATCAAGGCCACGACATAGGTGGTATCGCTGCAAGCGACTGGAACAGCCGTTTCCGGTTCTCACTCAACCTGGCATAGGTCGAGTCAGAGTTCTGGGCTCTATGGTCACGAGCCGACTTCCGGCGTGTCCGTATCTTCCCATCCGCCCTTCTTATCCTGCCGGGCCTTCTCCGCCAATTTCTCATAGAGGGCGCGAATGTCTTCAAGATCGCTCGCGCTGAGCTTTTCCAGATCCAGCAGGGCATTGTGCGCGCCATGGGTGGATCGAATTAGTTCATCCAGTTTCAATTGCGTGGCGGCACTATCGCGATTCTGCGTATTCTGAATCAGAAACACCATGAGGAATGTGACAATGGTTGTCCCCGTGTTAATGACCAGCTGCCAGGTATCGCTGTAATTGAAGAACGGGCCTGAGAAGCTCCACCCCATCACCACCCCGATCGCTACCCCGAAGGCTCCGCCGCTGCCCAAGGCGCGTGAGGCATAATTTGCAAACCGGCTGAATATCCCAGACTCCTGAGGCTTCTGATTTTTTGCTGCCATGGAAAGCTCCTATGGAGACTGAAACTATGAGTGTTCGGCCGCCTTGCCGGCGATCTCCCGCATCAGCACTTCCAGCTGTTCGTATAAGACCCGTATCGAGGCCTCCAATGTTTCCAGCATGGACGCGCGCGCGCGTAGTTCCGCCGCGCCATAGCGGCCCCCGGAACCAAAAAATAACCGGCGTCGTTCCTGCTCATCCATCGATCCTTCCTCTCCCAACCTTCCCCCTTGCCGCCAGGCATGGAGCACCTGGTCGCGCGGAGCCTCGCCCCCTTCGTCATGCGTGCGATGCAGATACAGCCAGATGATCGGAGAAAAGATGCGCGGCTCCGGCGGATCGTCCCAGATTTCCTGGAGCACGTTGCGATCGTGTTCAAAATCCACCTCGGAATGGGTGAACAAGGCGGAGATCCCAAACCAGGAAGCCAAGGCGCCCCCGGCCACGTCTGCCGCCTCGCCGCCGACACTTGCGCCGGCCGCCAGACCGATCCCGCCCGAAATGATACCGGCAATTCCACCGAACAGGATCGACGCGATGGTCAACCGTTTGATGCGCGCCGTATCGATTTCGTCAATGCGATCCGCGACTTGGTCGGCGCGATCCCGTTCGCAGGTGAGCTCGGCCGTTGAGGACGTGATCTCGAACATCGTCAACAGAAGGCGTTCCGTCAGCCGCTGGCGCTGGACCACCATCTCAAGATTGTCTTGTCGAGCGGATTCCGTCAGGCCGGCAATGCGATTGAGGAGGGGCACCACCCCCACCACATCTGCCACGCGTAAGGCATCGGCGCTGAATCGTGACAAGGCTCCTGTGGTAGGTGCGACAGGCAGTGGCCGAGCCGCTGCCTGGCCCGGCCTGGCCCGCTTGGTCATCGCCGGCACGCAGCGCTGTTTGGGCTCTTCTGCCGAGCCATGGGCTGGGGGAACAACCGTCGTGCAACCTCCCAGCAATCCGGAGGCCAAGAAGAGTGCGCAACAGGCGCCTATGAGGCATGTCCTGCCATGACGACGCATGTGATGTATGCCTCAAGCCGTTACATCCTTGTGTCATGAAAGCCGCATATCGCCGACTCGGAATCTCCCTAGGCTCCTTCCTAGCTCCACCCAGATACCGAAGCTTGTATAAGTTCCAATGTGGGACCAAGACCCTCTGGAGGAACCCTTGAGATGCGCTATTTAGCCTTAGCAGCCGATTATGATGGCACATTGGCTTCAGACGGAGCCGTCAATGCCGAGACCCTGTCCGCCATCGAGCGCCTCGTGGCGTCCGGCCGCAAACTGATTCTGGTCACGGGCCGGATTCTGCCGGAGTTGCTGGACATTTTCCCTCACATCTCATTGTGCGAGTTGGTCGTGGCGGAAAACGGCGGTCTGCTCTACCGGCCGGCAACGAAGGAGATCACTCTCCTCGCCGCCGCCCCTCGACCGGCTTTTCTCGAGGAGGTGCAACGCCGCGGCGTACAGCATCTCAGCCTCGGACATACCATTGTCGCCACCCGGGTTCCCTATGAAACGGTGATTCTCGATGTCATCAGGGACCTGGGGTTGGAACTACGCATCATTTTCAACAAAGGCGCAGTGATGGTCCTCCCTCACGGCATCGACAAAGCCACCGGCCTGACGGCCGCGCTCACACGATTGGAACTATCCCCCCATAACATCGTCGCAATCGGTGATGGAGAGAACGACCATGCCATGCTCGCCTTGTCCGAGTATGCCGTGGCTGTCGCCAATGCCGTCCCTATGCTCAAGGAAACGGCGGATCGAACGACCGCCGGGGACCATGGAAGCGGGGTCATTGAAATCATTGACGACCTACTCCTGGACGATCTGGTGGCTTTCGAACAGACCGTCTCCAGACATCAGATCCTGCTTGGACGGCGATCCACTGGAGCACAAGTCACCCTCCCTTTCGGCCGACAGAATCTGCTCCTGGCCGGCACCTCGGGGAGCGGAAAATCCACGCTCGCCACGAGCCTCTTGGAACGGCTCGCCGAACAGGGGTATCAACTCTGTGTCATCGATCCGGAAGGAGACTATGAAAGTTTTCCGAAAGCGGTCATCTTGGGCACCGCACGGAACGGTCCGAGCCTCACCGAAGTTCTCACGGCCCTGGCCAGCCCGCATACCCATGTGGTGGTGAATCTGGTCGGCCTGCCCTTGCACGACCGCCCCGCATTTTTTGGAGGACTGTTCCACAAGATCCTGGAGCTCCGGGCAAAAACCGGCCGTCCGCATTGGATTCTGGTGGATGAAACGCACCATCTCCTGCCGCTGGATGGCAATCCCACTGCGCGGGACCTCGCAACGGATTCAGCGGGCATGGTCTACGTGACCGTTCATCCCGATCGGATCGAGGCGTCGATCTTGAAGACGGTAGATGTGATATTTGCGCTCGGCCACTCGCCTGGCGGCACCCTCGAGACGTTTTGCCACGCGATTCATCAGGAGGCCCCGGCCATGACCTTTTCCGAACTTGAACCGGGTCGAGCCCTCATGTGGAATCGAACGTCATCGCTCCCTCCCGAGGTTCTGGAGATCGTGCCGGGCACGATCGAACGCCGGCGGCACAGACGGAAGTATGCCGAAGGCGAACTCCCGCCGGACCGGAGCTTTTATTTCCGGGGCGCCGCCGGACAGTTGAATCTTCGGGCCCAAAATCTCCTGCTGTTTATGCAGGTCGGTGAGGGTGTGGATGAGACGACCTGGATTCACCACCTCCAGGCCCACGACTACTCAACCTGGATCGGCGAAGCGATCAAAGACGAGCCGCTCGCGATGGCGGTCCGTGAGATAGAAACACGACCCGGCCTCTCCGCCCAGGAAAGCCGCCGGTTGATTCGCGCCGCGATTGAAGAGCGCTATACAGTCCCCGCGGGCGGAATCGAGCCGTCGCCCTAAACCCATGTCCCGACGAGGTCCGGATGTATTCATTTCTCGCAAAGAAGATCACCCCTGAGGGAATTCAGCCCTGTCAGGTCTCTCCTTCCAGGGCTTCGCCTAGTACCGGATCTCCGGTTTCCACTGCATCGTGAATATAGCAGCGCACATTTCCTTCCGTCCGGGAATGTCCGCTCTATCGGAGGGAAAGAGGCATCGCGCGTAAGCGCGGGCCTCTTCCTTCCGGTCTTTTTCCGATCATCACGAACGAAGGAGACACACCATGCCGATCCTACTGTGGCTGCTGGGCGTGCCGGTCAGTCTGATTCTTTTATTGTGGCTCTTTGGAATGGTCACATTTTGATCACGAGCCGGGCGCTAATGCGTGCAGTTCATCGATCACGCTCTGGAGGGACAACAGCACATGGCGTCGCTGAAACGGAGTCAGCGTGCGATCTGTCTCCAGGACGAGTCCCGTGAGCGCGGCGCGCATCTCCGTCACCATCGTCAGGTAGCCGGTGGGGGCGTTTTGATCGGCCTGTACGAAGAGACGTTGAAGAGTCCGGCTGATCTCGTCGGCCGGAGCGGGGTTTCGAAGCAGCGCCAATAACTCCTGATGACGCTGCCGTTGGTACTGCCACCAGGCCGGCTGGCTATCTGGCAAGGCAAGGATCAAGGCACGAACCCGCGCCGACTGTTCCGGGGCGAGCGGCCCCAGCCACTCCTCGGCCAATGCCAACCCCTTGCGGGCGCGCTCATCGAGACGAGCAGCCATCGGCCTTTGGAGTGCACGGGTCGCCTTGGCCTCCTCTTTCAGAAACACGTGTCCGAGATATTGGATTTGTTTTGCGCTCAGCTTCGTCAGCAACGCGCCGGCATCCGGCGCCGCACGGTCGAAAAGATCCGCCCGGAATCGGTCGTACGAAGCAAAGGTCCATTCCAAATCCGCACGAGACAAGCCCCTGCTGATACGTTGTTGCAGATCTTTCAGGAACTGTTCGTATTGCGGGAGGGCTTCCGTACGATGCCGCAGAAGAAGAGGTTGCAATCGAGCCGTCACCTCCCGCCGTTGGCTCGACGTCAGATCCAAATAGTGGTCCAATTGCCAGCGTATGAGCCAATCGGCATGTCGATAGCCGAACGTGAGCGCGCAGCCGTTCAACAGCAATATCAGCGCCAGCATGAGAGCAGTGAGCCCGCGAGGATTTCGCGATACGGTTGCAGTTAACATCGAGTTCCTCCCATCGCCCGCTTGTTGATCGCCCTCTTCCATCAATAACCAGCCGATCCTTTCCCGCATACTGGGGCTTTCCCGAGTACGGTAAGAGAGCCGCCCTGAGTACTGTGAAAGTGACAGGCGAGGTCTTCTCTCGGACAGGAGGGGCGACCGATTCGCTGGACCATGACGAGGCATCGATATCACTTTCATTTCACTGAGGAGGAACAGCCATGAAGACGTTGACTCACTCGCTATTGGCACTGGCGCTGATTTCGTTAGCGGCCTGCTCGAATTCACCGACCGCGACGAAGACCCGCTCTGAAATGGATGCAGGAACAAAGACAGGGATGGTCAAGAACATCGTCATTAAAGAGACGATCACCCCCGATTCGTTGACGGTACGGGCGGGAGACGAAGTTCGCTGGATCAATCAGCGGCACGACTCTATTACCGTCACGCTCGACGGGCCGCTTGAACACAATGTGTCCTGTCGCAACGGATTCTCCAAGGCCTTGGGAATGGGCATGGACAATTCAACCACCCTGGCGAGCAATGAAACCGCGGGCCTCTGTTTCAGCCGTGTCGGCACCGTGAAGTATTCCGTGCGGCCGTCAGGCGATGCGAGAACCACCATGGCTGATACCCATGGCTCTATCACTGTTCAATAATTTCGCTGCCTGACGCTCAATCGCGACGTCCGCGGAAGACCGCGGACGTCGCTCATCAAGATCTTCCGCGCCAACCCTACCCTGCGCAGTTTCGCATCCCTGGGAAACCTCCCTTCATCCCCCTGAGAGGAGACGGAAAGACTGTGCGCGTGTGTGCCCTCGCACCCATCCTGCGACGGAAGGGCAGACGGCATCACTCAAGCAAGGATGCGTATCGACGGTTCACGGGCAAAAAACCGTTTGCCTGCCGCCTCCAGAAATGCGGCACTCAGGTCGGTGATGCCATCATCGGTCGTCACCCCTGCTTTGTCGAGCAATGGTCGCGCCGAGGCTGTGTGGCCGATGGCTTTCAGATGGCCGAACGCATCCATGACGAACTGCACCGCCGCAGCTTCCTTCACCAAGGTTTCTGTTCCCTTAGCTGATAGGACGAGGGCCACTGCGTCGAATAACTGCGATGGTGATCCGGCGAGTTGGCCGTCGGCCTTTAATTCTTTACCGTTGTCGAGTTTCGTGCCGTGAAGTTTCGGAGCCACCAGAAAGATGCTGGCTCCCGCTTTCTTCACCTGTTTGATGAGCCGCTCAATGTCGCCGCCGTTCGAGCCATCGGCGAACAGCAGGCCGACCTTTCGCCCCTTCAGAGTCGCCGGCATGTTTTTCTGGACCGACAAAGCCGGACTCGGCTTCATGTCGATCGGCTCTTTCGCGGCCCGGGATTTGGCTGGAAGGGCGAGACCTAATCCATCAGCGACCCGTTTAGCCAAGCCTTCGTCCACATTGCGCAGCCCGCCGATCATGCGAGTCTGCACATCGGCCAACGCCACCTTTCCCAACTCGAAGACGAATGCCGATGCCGTATGCGCCCGCTCGTTGTCCGTGAGGGATTTCCAGAACATGCGAGCCTGGCTATAGTGGTCGGCAAACAGTTCGGGACGGATACGGAGCTTCTCTCCCTGCTCATCATGATCCCTTCTTCCCGGCGCGCTCACGAAGCCGAGCGGACTTTCCCGTGGCCCCCCCTCCTCCCCTTGGGACGCAAGACTGTTCGGCTCATAATTGGCCCGGCCGGTCGGCACTCGCATCTGCATGTGCCCGTCGCGTTGGAAATTGGCCATCGGACACTTCGGCGCATTAATGGGCAGTTGGTGGAAATTCGCCGTGCCTAAACGGGACTTCTGAGTGTCAAGGTACGAGAACAGTCGTCCTTGCAGCAGCGGATCGTTCGAGAAGTCGATGCCCGGCACGATGTTGGCCGGACAAAAGGCGACCTGTTCATTTTCAGCGAAGTGGTTGTCCGGATTCCGGTCAAGCACCAGGCGCCCGATGCGGCGCACGGGAATCTGTTCCTCGGGAATCAACTTGGTCGGATCGAGGACGTCGTACGGTTGTGTATCCGCAAACGCCTGATCGAACGTCTGAATGCCCAATTCCCATTCCGGGAAGTCCCCCGCGTCGATGGCTTCGCGCAAATCGCGGCGGTGATAATCGTTGTCGGCCGCCTGCAACTTGACGGTCTCATCCCAGACGGTCGATTGCAGACCGAGTTTCGGCTTCCAATGAAACTTGACGAACGTTTCCTTGCCCTTTTCGTTGACGAGCTTGAAGGTGTGAACGCCGAAGCCCTCCATCATGCGTAGCGAGCGCGGGAGAGTCCGATCGGACATCGCCCACATCAGCATATGAGTCGTTTCCGGCATCAGCGAGGCCCAGTCCCAGAAAGTATCGTGCGCGCTGGCCGCCTGAGGAAAGCCTCTGTCGGCCTCCATCTTGACGGCGTGCACAAGATCTGGAAACTTCATCGCGTCTTGAATGAAAAACACCGGGATGTTGTTGCCGACCAGGTCCCAGTTGCCGGTCTTCGTGTAAAACTTCACGGCAAAACCGCGCACATCCCGCGGCGTATCGACCGAACCAGCGCCGCCGGCCACCGTCGAAAAGCGCACGAATACAGGCGTCTTTTCGCCTTTGCGCTGGAACAGGTCGGCTTTTGTCAGGGAGGAGAGCGACTCGTATACTTCGAAAAATCCATGCGCCGCCGAACCGCGCGCGTGCACGATGCGTTCCGGTATGCGCTCGTGATCGAAGTGGAATATTTTCTCGCGCAACACGAAATCCTCAAGCAGCGTGGGGCCTCGTGCGCCGCTCTTGAGGCTGTTTTGATTATCCGAGACCGGGATACCCTGGTCGGTGGTCAACACCGGCTCTTTGGTCCCCTTCTCTGTCTGTTGATGTGTCTCCCCGCCAGTCCCCTGCGTCGTTTTGACTCCCTGCTTTCCAGCCATGTGCTTGATTCCTCCCTAAGCTACTGTTCACCGCTGATGTTCACCGCCACGCATTCTATCGACCCGCGTCAGCTCTTCATTCTCCCTGATGCGCCAGGGGAATATCTTCCGCCTATCGCTCCGACCGTCGAGGGAAGCGGATCAACGCAATACAAAACACCGCCATTGCCGCCCACCAGGGCATTGGCTCCGCCTGGTATCTGGGTGGTCCGGAGACGGCAGGCGCCACGCCCAAGGACTGCGGCTTGATATTTCTCGACTTTATCTGTCCCGCTTTTCCTGGATCGGCCACGACGGCTTTGTCGGTCGGTATGATCCGGGCCCCGATTTCATCGGCATACACCTGAGTGAATTCCGCTCCAAACAGGACGATCTGCGCAGAGTAGTAGATCCACACCAGCATGATGACCAGGGAGCCTGCTGAACCATAGGCAGACCCCACATCATTTTTCCCAAGATATAAGCCGATGGCGAACTTTCCGATCGTAAACAATAGCGCCGTCAACAGAGCTCCAACCCACACATCGCGCCATGCGATCCGGGCATCGGGAAGCAGCTTGAACATCAACGCAAATAGACCAGAAATCACCAACAGGGAAATGACGATATCCAGCGCGTGCAGAACGAGCTCAGGCGCCGGGAGCCACCCGCCATACCACTTGCCGAACGCCGCAAGGATTGCACTGAGCACGAGAGAAACGAGGAGGAGGAACCCTGTGCCCAGCACCGCGCTGACCGAGATAAATCGATCACGAATCAGGCCCCACAAGCCGCGCTCCTCTTTCGGTTCGACTCCCCATATAGTATTCAGCGAGTCCTGCAGTTGAGCGAACACTCCTGACGCGCCTACCAGCAAGGTCATCACGCCTAACAGCATGGCCAATGTCCCCGTGGTTGGCTGACTGGCATGTTCAATCATTTGCCGGATCGCGTCCGCGCTTTGAGGACCCATCAAGTGCGTGGTTTGATCCAGGATGTGTTTCTGAGCCGCTTCGCGCCCGAATATCACTCCGATGAGTGAAATCATGACAACCAGCAACGGCACCAGCGAAAGGACGGTATAGTAGGCCAGCGCCGCTCCATGGCGTGGAATCTTATCCTCGCTCCAGGCGCTGAAGGCCGACTGAAACAGCTTCCACAAGGAGCGTGGTGGAAGCAACGTCCTCCATGTGTGCGCCATCACATCCTCCTCAATCACTGAAAATGCGCTACTACGCCTTGATCCACGGATTTGCGACAGGCTGAGTACAACTCGCGGTCTGTCCCCAAACGGGCACACGCATCCACATTTCGCGTTCGCGTCCGCAGTACAGTGCCACCTTACGTCTCTCGCGCATAACTCGGGAATACCCTAGCGCGGCCGACGGCATTCGTCACGGCGCGGTCTCTCCGACCAGGGGCATTCCCAGTAGCCGAAGCTCTGAACCGACCCTACGATACGGTCGCGATGTGATTTTCTGGGCGCGACGTGTAGGGGCTGGCGCTCAATTCAATCTCACTCAAACGAGGCATAGGATCATGAGCATCCAGACCGATAGTCGATCGACGGCATTTGCACGGGAGAACTCCCAGGCCGCTTCGACAGTCACGAAGCGCTCCCGCGGAACTTGGCGATGGGTCGTCGTTTCCTTTGCGGCGATCATGCTCGTGGTTGGAGTCGCCTCGTTGTTCATTGATGAGCCGTTGCGCGCCTATGCCGAACGCGAGCTGAACAGCCGGATCGCTGGTTACACGTTCCGAATCGGCGCACTCGACTTCCATCCCATTGGCCTGTCGCTGGATCTTGAAAACGTGACGGTGTTGCAGAATGCGCATCCGAATCCGCCGTTGGCCCAGATCGCGCAGTGGCATGCCAGTATCCATTGGAGGGCCTTGCTGTCCGGACGCCTGGTCAGTGACCACATCGTCGACCGCCCGGTGATCCATTTCACCCGCCCCCTCGCCCAGGAGGTGAAAGACGCCTCGGCTCACAAACGGAGCTGGCAGGAGGCCTTGTTCGCCGTCTACCCTTTGCAAATCAATGAATTCAGCATCAACGACGGCAACCTGACGTATCGGGAAAATGCCAGCTCGAAACCCCTGCGGCTGACGGACATCCGGATCCGTGCTGAAAATATTCGCAATGTGCGATCGAAGCCTTTGCAATATCCGTCACGGGTGTTGGGAGAGGCTGTGCTGTTTGGCGGAGGCCGCTTCAACGTTGACGGACATGCGGATTTTTTTGGCGAGCCCTCCATGGGCATTGACGTCGACATTGCCCTTCAGGACATCAATCTCGCCGACTTGCAGCCCCTCAGCGCGCAACGTCAGATCCATCTCACGCAGGGATCTTTGACGACGACAGGGCACGTTGAGTTTGCTCCTGCGGCGCAAGAGGTACGGCTCGCCTCACTGAACCTTCATGATGTGAAAGCGGACTTCGTTTATGCGGCCCGCAGGAAACAACAAGCGCAACATACCGCCCAACAAGCGAGCCGGGCAGCGGCCAAAGCCTCGAACCATCCCACGCTCCTGCTCCGGATCGATCAGGGAAAAATCGAACGGAGTGAATTTGGTTTTGTGAACCAGGCCACGAATCCTTCCTATCGCATGTTTATCACCGGAACCGAGCTGGAGCTCGAGAATTGGAGCAACCAACTCTCGGAAGGAACGGCACGGGTGACGCTCGCCGGTATGTTGATGGGGACCGGCGCAACGAAAATCACAGGCGCGTTTCGGCCGGAACTCGACTCGCCTGACTTCAACCTCTCTGTGAGGATTGTCAATACCCAGGTCAAACCGCTGAATCAATTACTGCGGGCCTATGGGGGAATCGATGCCGCGGGAGGCCTGTTTTCCCTGTTCGGCGAGATCGCCGTCAAGAACGGAAAGGTGAAAGGATACTTAAAGCCACTGTTTAAGAATGTCACGGCCTATGATCCGGAGCAAGACCGGGATAAGGGCATCCTCGATAAGATTTACGAGAAGACCCTCAATGCCTTAGCGGAGATTCTGAAAAACGCCCCTCGGGAAGAGGTGGCGGCTACGACGGATCTGTCCGGAACCGTGGAAAATCCGCAGGCCAGCACCTGGGAGCTGGTGCTGACTCTGTTCCAGAACGCCTTCTTCGATGCGGTACTGCCAGGCCTGGAAGGTAAAGTACAACGCGAAGGGTGAGAGAAGGTCACCCCTATTCCGAGTTACCTAGTGGAGAGAACTAGGGGAGATCCTAGTGGCCGGGGGGCAGAATTTTTCCTACAGTGTGAGCCTAGTGCGGTGAAAGCAGGTCAAAGCAGTTCATCGGGTGGTAAGGAGGCTAGTCATGAAAAAGGATGAGAAGCGGTTCATTCCCATCTGCTGCGTCTGTGAAAACGTTCGGGGAGACGGTGGCTCGCCTGGGACGGAAGCTCAGTGGGGACCTCTCAAGGCCTATCTGGATACGCATCATATTAAGATTGGAGAGTACCGGCTCACTCATGCGTACTGTCCCGCTTGCGCCGTGCAATTCACAAAATTAGGGAGAACCGCTCAGCCTGCGGTGACTGAGGAGCGCCCGTATAGTGAGAATGACGTTACGCCCACCATCCTGGACGCGTTCGACCATATGCGACAGTGCGATCTGGACATGCTCGTCGAAGCTTGCCCGACCCTCACCTGGAATCAGGTCTTTTCGGAGGTGGACCGTCTCAGCCGTATGGGACAACTGCGATTGAGCCACCTCGGACAAGGCCGCTACAATATTGAACGGCCGCAACCTGCCATAGTGGCCGTCGGTTCTTAAGCCGTAGCGGACCGCTTCTGATTCCCGGCTTGAAACCACACCTCTGCTTTTACCGGGAGATGATCGGAGGCCGTTAGGCTCTGACTCGACCGATGAGCGTGAATGCTGCGTAGGGCCTGAGCGGGTGACACCCAAATCCGGTCCAGCGCCAGCAGAGGCCAGACGGCGGGGAAGGTCGGCGGCGAGGCGGGTGAACCGAACACCCTCCGGAAGACCCGAAGCGACTTGCCCCAGACCTGCCATTCGTTTAGGTCACCCATGAGGATGGTCAGTTCCTCTCGATTCATCTGTAAGAACTCCAGCAAACGTGTCGCCTGTTGCGGCCGCTCTCTCGGCCATAATCCTAAATGTGTCGTTACGACGTGGATCACAACCCCGTGACACAGCATGTCGACGGCCAGCGCCCCACGCGGCTCATGGTCCGCGATGGACAGATCCCGCCGCCTCACCTTTCTGATAGGAAATCGCGTCAATAACGCGTTGCCGTATTTACCTGTTTCAGAGGCCCGTACCGGTCCTCCGACCGCCGTCATCCCTAATTTGGCGGCTAACCACGTCAGGATCTGATCGGGATCTAAACCAAGAAAATCCACTTCCTGCAATGCCACGATGTCCGCGTCCATTTCCTGCAGCACGCGGAGAATACGGTCCGGATCATACAGCCCATCTCTCCCCACTCCGCGATGAATGTTGTATGAAGCAACCCGAAGACGCATTCAGCGGCACCCTTTTCCAGGCGTTATGCCATGGGGATCGATGGTTCAGCGGCGACCCCAGACGAGGCCGGCTCCCTGGACTGTAACCGTCCCGACAGGTACCAGATACACATCCAGGCTGCGGCAACGACCATTCCCAAGGCAGTGAACGCAGGCCAGCCCGGTTCTCGAACGGCGTTCTCGAGGCGGCCCACGAATGTCGCCATGATCACGACTCCGGGCGACATGCCCAACAACGTACCCAGAACAAAATCCCGCAGCGACAGGGGTGAGGCGCCTGCGACCAGGTTGATCATGGAGAATGGCGCAACCGGAAGGACCCTCACCAGCAATACAGCCCAAAGCCCCTGTTCGGCTATTCTTCGGCTCAGACGATCGATGCGAGGCCCCGCAATTCTCCGGATTCGATACTTCCCTACGGCTCGTCCGATCCCAAACAGGCTGACCGCGCTCAGCAGCGATCCCGCCAGAGCGGACAGAGCGCCCAGCCAGGGACCGAAGGCTAGGAGCGTCGCAATAATGAGTAGAGTCACGGGCACCACAAGGATCCCGCCAAGAATATATCCACCCATCACTATCAACAGCCCCAGCGGGCTCCGGCCAAAGGCTTGCGCCTGATTCACCAACTCTTCAAGATTCAGGAATTGACCCAGGGCTGTCCAACGCCAGGCAGCCGCCAGAATACCCATGGCCATCAAGAGCGACAGACCGACCAATGCGCGTCGGACAATGCGCGTCCGTTCTTTCTGAAATCCGACGCCCGCCAGCAGGTGATCCGCAGCCATGGGGCGTTCGGGATCGATCAGCGCATGATCGGGGATGATCGCATCGGCAGAAGAAGCGGTTTCAAAACAGCCGCTCGTCAACGTCCGATCGCCGCCGCGTAGCGCCTCAATCGCGGCGATCAGCGAACCCGTCTCCCGAATCTGTTGCGTGACTGTGCCGGGCGATACCCCGAGATGTTCAGCGAGCAGGCCGTTGCGAAAGGCTGCAATGGCGGTCTGCATGCGTTCATCCCCGCAGGATTCGATCGCCAGATTACATTCCGTATCGAATCCCATTGAGCGGTTCGACACATTGGCCGAGCCGACAGTCGCGAAGTCGTCGTCCACGATCAAGAGTTTGCTGTGAACGGCGACCGGTTCCGCGCCCTGCTCACCGGGCACCGTGGGGGCATAGACACGCAGTCGGCCATAGTGATCCGCGAGTTCCACTTCATGGAGGAGATGAGCCCGCAAACTATCCATCGTCCGACGCTCCAACCAGCCGTCGCAGCTCTGACGAAGGACCAGGACGACATCGGGACCGTCATGCTCGGAGAGGCGAGCGGCCAATGCGCGACCGATCGTCTGAGCCGTAAAATACTGTGATTCGATGTAAATGGACCGGCGCGCCCGTTTGATAGCATTCAGATAGGCCTGTTCGATCTCACGGGTCTCTTCATGCCCGTCATAGCGGGGCTGGGTGCGCATGATGCCCACGGAGCACTCCCGCACATCGGGTACCAGATCGGGAGGCCACAATTCTTCCACCGCACGCCGCACTGGTTTTGGAAGCCGGCGACCGGTTGCTTTCAGCCAGCGGCTGCGCGCTAAATCGCCCAAGGCTCCGGCTGCGTCGCCCGACACCATCATTTGCACGTCGTGAAAAGGGGCATAGGGCGCGCCGTCCGCATCCACCCGGTCTGGATTCTGCGCCAGATGAGCCCGCGTGTCCCAGCGGGATTTACTCAAATCCAGTCCGCCGGCGAAGGCCACCGCATCGTCGATCACCACCAATTTTTGATGATGAGACGCGCCCAGGGGATGTTGATCGTCCATCTGGTAAGAAAGGCGGCGATGGCGACGCCAGCCCGGTTCGGCAATCGGCATCCATTGCCGCTCCAGCGCATAAATCACGGCATAGTCCCAGTTGAGGACAAAGACCCGCAATTTCCGTCTGCGGCGTAACAAGGCCACCAAAAATTCTCCGAGTTTGCCGGGAAAATCGGCCGACGGACGTTCTTCCCGTACCAATTCTATCTGCGTATCGATGTCCCACCCTACAATCATAATGGATTGCTGCGCGCGTAACGCCGCATCGCGGAAAGCTTTGAAATAGGCCTCCCCATCCACGAGGAAGGCGGCCCGTTCCGCGGGCTCCACGCGCCAACAGGTTCGCCCCGGCGCCAACAACGGCGAAGCGCTGCTCGACCCGTCTTGACTCGTCATCAACCCCTGTTCCAAGATCCTCCTCCCTTGGCGGCTGGATGCATCGTTGCCGCCCCGTTGTGCTGTATACCCTAGCTCACTTCACAGACGGTTACCCAGCTAGTCAGACCCCTAGTCTGCGACTCATTCCCGTCGAGAGGTTTCCCTAGTACGGTGAGGGTAGGATTCAGAGTATGGTCATCTTCAGGGAGAACATTTACGCGGAGGCAAACCATGACAATGGCCACATCCACCCTATCGATCGACCAGCATCGGCTCGACTGTATTCAGGCCTGTTTGGACTGCGCGCGCATCTGCAATACCTGCGGGGACGACATGATCGGCATGGACATGTCGAATGAAGACGGGCAGGAACTCATGACGCGCTGCATCCGGCTCTGCCGGGACTGCTCGGACACGTGCATCCTCGCGGCACAGTGGATGGGACGGGCGTCAGCCCTTTCCCTCCGCCTCTGCGCCTTCTGCGTTGAAATGTGCGAACTCTGCGCCGGAGTGTGCGAGCAACATGCGCCCCATCATGCCATGTGCGGCGACTGCGCCAAGGAATGCCGTCGCTGCGCCGAACTCTGTCACAAAATGGTGCTGGAGTCCGTACCGAGTTCATCCGGTGGAACGGCTTAGCCGTGCCACTGGTATAAGCCGGAAGGAAACTCGTCATGGTGAACCAGATTATAGGAGCAAGCGTGCTCACTGCCGTGCTGCTTACGGGATGGGGCCTGTCTGGCGATGAGGTTCCGGCACCGGTACCGCAACCGGGTCCAGGCCCGACCGTGCCACCCAAACCAAGCGATCCCGTCCCAGCTCCGCCATCACCCAACCCGCTTCCATTCACACAGGAAGCAACCGGCAGGGCCTCTCCCCGCTTGATCGCAGATGCGCCTTCGCATCAGCAGGAGACCATCTCCGGAACCCTCTTAAAGATCGACCTGGCGGAGAAAGAAGGCCGGCTTACGACCGACCTCGGCCGTGAAGTGATCTTTCATATCCCGAAACCTGAACTCTTTGTTCACCTTTCTGCCGGTCAACGGGTCACCATCAAGCTGGATCCTGGGCAGCGCGCCGTCGGAGTGATGGAAACCACGACGCCGGAGCTTCCAGCACCTTCTCCTTCTCCCGCCCATTAAGAATAAATGCTGCTCACCTGAAATCACCGCCTGCCTCCACCTGCCCGGACTAGGGGTTTCACTAGTGGGGCAGTACGGCCTGTTCATGTTACACACTTTGCGCGTCGAACGGCAGGGAATCCTATGCCTATATCGTTCAACTTCCTTACGATATCTTCGTCCGACCGGAGTGATTCCAGGGGGGAACTCAAATATCCCGCCGTATGATCGGCCGGCCCCCATCAACCAACAGTCAACCTTGGACGGGGCAATGCAGGCGACCGATATGTTCAGCTGGTTGACCGGCAGCGAAATGGGTGTCCGCATCAGGACCTTTGATTGGCGCCAGACGCCTCGCGGTCCGATTGAACAGTGGCCCGCTTCTCTGCTGTCCACTCTACGAATCTGTCTCACGGCACATTTTCCCATCGCAATCTATCTATTGGGGGCCTCAGCGGTGGCTGCTCGATAACGACGCATGGCGTCCGATCCTGGGAGACAAACATCCCTGGGCCCTCGGCCGACCCGCCGAGGAGGTCTGGACATCGAGGTGGTGGGAGAGGCGGCAAACGGAGAAGAAGCAATCGCTCTCGTCCAGCAATGGCAACCAGACGTCGTCCTCATGGACGTCAACAGGCCGGTGATGGACGGGATTGAGGTCACCAGGCGTATCAAGGAGGCCCTCCCCGACACCATCGTGATCGGCTTGTCTGTCCAGACCATCGCCCACGTCGGCCACGAAATGCAGGAGGCCGGGGCCGTGGCGTTTCTGAACAAGGAAGTGGCGGTCGAAGAGCTCTATCGCACCATACACGCTCTTCGAGTGACCCTCGACCGATCGAACCGGCATTAAGAAATTTCGCGTTGGCCGTCGTGGAACCAGGCAGATGAACAGCACGCACCTCGTCGCACACATTCACCGCGATTCCTCTGAACGTGATGCCATCACGCGGCTCTTAGAACGCGCCGGCTATCACGTGATTGAAGCAGACGAAGGATGGACAGGACTCGACCTCATACGGAACACCCATCCCCACCTCGTCTTGCTGACCGTCACAGTCGCAGACCTCGATGGAATCGAGGTCTGCCGGCTCATCAAGACAGACGCCGCGCTGAACGACATCAAGGTCCTGCTTATGTTTCCGACCTGCCCCTCGCCCGCGGATCGCGTGCGCGGACTGCATGCAGGAGCCGACGGGTATCTCCTTCTACCGGCCGACGAAGCTGAATTGCTGGCCATCATTCAGTCATTGTTCCGTCTCTACACCCGCGAAGCCGACCATCGCCGCCTCATCACATCGATGGCGCAGGAAATTACCGAGCGCCAAAGGGTCGAAAGCGCATGGCGGGCCGAGCAAGCTCAGCTCCAGCGGACCGAGCGACAGTTTCTCGATGCGGCGGCGGCCGCACATTGCGGAGCCTGGGATTGGAATATCGCGACAGGGAATCTGGAATGGTTCGGAGAGCATGAACGACTCACCGGCATACGTCGCGGCAGCTTCAGCGAGAAAATTGAAGTCTTCAACGAGGTGCTCCATCCAGCCGACCGGCAACGAGTCTGGCGGAAGCTGGAAGAGACCATGTCGAAACGCGACGAGCATTTTTCAGATGAGTATCGCTTCGTGGATGCCGACGGCAACGAGTATTGGATGTCGGCAGTCGGACGCTTTTTCTACGATGAACAGGGCCGGGCGGTACGGATGACGGGCGTGATACAGGACGTCACGGCCCGCAAGCAGGCGGAAGAGACGGCCCGTATCCGCCGCGAGCGAGTGGAGTTGCTCGCCACAGCAGCCGAGGCCCTCCGTTCGGCCGACGATCCCAGCGCGATGATGCAGCAAGTATTCGAGGCGGTGCAACGACACTTGAACCTCGATGCATACTTTAATTATCGAACCGACGAGGCCGGTTCGATGCTGGTATTGGAAGCCTGCGGAGGAATACCGGAGGACATGAGAGCGTCATTTGCGCAGCTGGAATTCGGCCAGGCGTTGTGCGGAAGATCGGCGGGTCTGCTGCAGCCCGTCATTGCCGAACGCCTCGAAGAATCGGACGATGCCCATGCCGCCGCGGTCAAAGCCTTGGGGATTCGCGCCTATGCCTGCCATCCATTGATGGTGGGAGAGCGCCTGCTCGGCACATTGTCCTTTGCGAGCCGGTCGAAGGAGCGTTTTTCGTCCGATGAAATCGAATTCATGCGCACCGTCTGCCATTACGTCGCGATCGCGAAAGATCGCCTCAGATTGCTGGCGGTGTCGAGGCACCGGGCCGAACGGTTGCGAGAAAGTGAACGGCAGTTGCGGGAATCGAAGGCATTGCTGGATACCCTGTTGGCCCAGGCGCCGGTGGGGCTGGCATTCCTGGACACCGAGATGCGCTATCGAGTCATTAATGAATGCCTCGCGGACATCAATGGCCTTTCCGTCGAAGCGCATCTGGGAAAAACCGTCGGCCAGATTTTGCCCAGCCTGGAAGAGCCCGCTCGCCGTCTGTTCGACGCCGTGGTGCAAACAGGAGAACCGGTCCTGGACCATGAAATAGTCGGGGAAACGCCGAAACGCCACGGCCTCGTTCGTTCATGGAATGAAAGCTGGTACCCTGTTTGCTCCGGCAACCATTGTCTGGGCGTCGGCGTGATCGTTCAAGAAACGACCGAATTCAAGCGGCAGCAGGACGCGCTGCGCGAGAGCGAGGAGTTTAACCGGACCGTGCTCGAGAACATCCCGGACTGCGTGACAGTGCTGGATGCCGAGGGCAGCCTGTTGATGATGAATCACCACGGCCAGTGCATCATGGAGGTCGACGATTTCACGGCGATACGAGGCCTGAAATGGTGGGATCTGTGGCCGGAAGGCGCACGCGCCCAGGTCCGCGCCGCCCTCTCACGCGCAAGAAGCGGTGAAGTGGGGCAATTTGAAACTTTTTGTCCCACGGCGAAAGGCACCGCCAAATGGTGGGATGTTCGAGTTTCTCCGCTGCGCGACGCAGAGGGCCATATTCGGCGGTTTGTTTCCATCTCCCGCGATATCACCGAACAGAAACGCCGGGAGGTCAACCTGGCCTTTTTGGCTGAAATCCAAGGCCTCCTCTCCGGCCTGACTTCGCTGGACGAGATCCAACAGGCCATGACGGAAAAAATCGCCCGGCACTTGGGGCTGTCACGATGCCTGCTTGTCGAAATCGATGAGTCCGCTCAGGCGGCTGAAATCTTCTGCGAGTATCATGAACGCGAGCGGGCAAGTTTGATAGGCCTCTATCGTATCGACGATTTCCATACGCCGGACGAGCGTAAAGCGCTGACAGCCGGGATACCCCTCGTCATCTCCGACGTGAGGCAAGCACCCCGTTCTGCTGAGGCCGCGGCTCAATTCACCAGTTTGGGCATACGAGCGCTCGTGAATGCGCCTCATGTCAGCGATGGTCGGTGGAAATTCGCGCTCAGTGCCATACAGGACGAACCCCGCCGGTGGCGAGCCGATGAGACCGACCTGTTGTGCGAGCTGGCGACCCGGATCTACTTGCGCGTGGAGCGCCTCCGGGCCGAAGCGGCGCTGCAAGCGAAGAGCCAGCAACTCGAATCCTTGTTAACCAGCGCGCCGCTGGGCATGGCCTTCTTCGACCGGGAACACCGGTATGTGCACATCAACGACGAGCTGGCAGCCATCAACGGAATGACTGCCGCCGCACATATCGGCCATCCCTTCGAGGAAATCTTGCCTGGCATAGCGGAAGCCGTCGCACCCATGCTGAATCGCGTGTTCGACACGGGCGATATCGTCGAAAACTGGGAAGTCATGGGCGAAACGCCTCGCGAGCCCGGCATTCGCCGGCATTGGCTGACCGGCTGTTATCCGGTTCGAAACGACCGGGGCGACATTGAGACGGTTGGAATCTGGGTGATCGAGATCTCAGGAAGAAAGAAGGCTGAAGAACAGGTCCGCCGAAGCCGTGATGCATTTCTTAACCTGGTTCGGGATGCACCGTTCGGCGTGTATGTCATCGACCAGGACTTCCGGATCCACCTAGTGAATGCCGGCGCGCAGGCCGTGTTCACCAATGTCAGACCGCTGATCGGACGCGATTTCTCGGAGGCGCTGCGGATCATTTGGCCTGAGCCTTTCGCCACGGAAGCGATCGCGCGCTTCCGCCATACCCTGGCCACAGGCGAGCCCTATGTGGCGCCCAGCCTGACGAGTCCTCGAAAGGACTCGGACCTCGTCGAGTCGTACGAATGGCAGATCTACCGCATTGCGCTGGCGGACGGACAACAGGGAGTCGTCTGCTACTTCTACGAGTCTACGGAAATCCGGCGCGCTGAACAGGCCTTGCGCGAGAGTGAATCCTTCTACCGCCAGGTCTTGGATTCAATTCCGGGCATGGTGTTCACTAACCTGCCTGACGGCGCGTGTGAATACGTGAGCGACCGGTGGGTGCAATTTACGGGTATACCTGAGGCGCTGCAGGTGGGGTCCGGCTGGGTGGAGGTGCTTCATCCGGATGACCGTGAACGGGCGTTCTCCGCCTGGCGCGCAGCAGTAGACGGAGGAGGTCAGTACGATCTTGAATACCGCGTACGCCGGCACGACGGCGAATATGAGTGGTTCAAGGTACAAGGCCGCGCGATAAGAAATGAGTCTGGCATCATCGTCCGATGGTTTGGGACGGCCCTGTCTGTGGATGACCTCAAGCGAACCGAGGAGGATCTGCGCGAGGCGGAACGGCGTATTCGCGAACGCGAGCGCTTCGTACAGAGTCTGCTCAACACGGCGCCGGCCACCATTTATATCTATGATATCAAGCTGCAGAAAAGCGTCTATACCAGCGGGAATGCGACCGCCGCGTTGGGATACAGCCAGGGAGAAATCCTGGAGATGGGCGACAACCTGCTGCCGCGGCTTATGCATCCCGACGATCAAATCCGCATTCAGGATCACTTTCGGAATCTGGCCGATCTGCCTGATGGGCAGACAGTCGAATTCGAATATCGCATGCGTCGAAGGATCGGCACGTGGAACTGGTTTCTCAGCCGTGACATGGTCTATCAACGATCGGACGATGGACAGGTACAAGAGATCCTCGGGGCTGCAACGGATATCACGGCGAGAAAAGAAGCGGAAGACAGGGCCCATCAACGGGAGCAGCAACTGCGGCTTATCACGGATTCGGTGCCCAGCCTCATCTCGTATATCGATCCCACGGAACGGTATCGCTTTGTCAATGCGGGCTTCGAGCGCATGTTCCGGCGGCGCCGCGAAGACATTCTCGGCCTGTCGATGGAACAACTTCTAGGCCAGAGTTATGTGACCAGCAAACAGTATGTGATGAGGGCGCTGGCCGGCGAACGGGTCTCCTTCGAAAGCCAGATAGTCCATGCCGGACGCGAAGTCACCGTATTGGTGGCCTATATTCCCGACATGAAGCCGGATGGATCCGTCTCGGGGTTTTTCGCGCTCGCCACAGATATCTCCGACAGGATTCGGTATGAAAACGAACTCCGGCGTCTGACCACCGATCTGGAACAGCGTGTTTCCGAACGAACGCATGACCTGGTGGCCTCGCAAGACAGGCTCCGGGCGCTGGCCTCTCAACTAACCCTGGCGGAACAACAGGAACGCCGGAGACTGGCCGCCGATCTGCATGATTATCTGGCTCAGTTGCTCGTCTTCGTCCGCATCAAATTGGGGCAAACCGCACGGTTATCACTCGATCCAGTGGCGCGAGCGCATATTCAAGACGCTGATCAGGTCATCGGCCAGGCGATGACCTATACCAGAACATTGGTCGCGGAACTCAGTCCGCCGGCGTTGCGGGAATTAGGCTTGGTCGCAGGCTTGAATTGGCTGGCAGAACAGATGAAACGACATGAATTGACCGTGCGCGTGCAGTGCTCGACGGCAGAACCAGGACTTTCCGACGAAGTCGCGGTACTCCTGTTCCAATCGATCAGGGAGCTCCTAATCAATACCGTTAAACATGCCGAGTGCCGGGAGGCACTGGTCTGCGTGGAAATCACCGATGGGACCCTGGCCGTCCGCGTCAGCGATGCTGGAAAAGGATTCGACCAAGGCGCGGCTTTACAGAGCTCGACGCAAGACCGCCGTTCCTCGGGATTCGGATTATTCAGCATTCGTGAACGCATGGAGAGCTTGGGAGGAGGTTGTCGTATTGAATCTTCCCCTGATCGAGGAACTACAGCCACCCTCACCTTGCCGCTGGCAAAGATGTTCGCCGAGGATTCGGCGATGAAGCCGGTTCCTGGTTCGCGTCAACCTTCGACCGGGCCAAAGACGCAGATGCGGATTCTTCTCGTTGATCCCCATCGCATGGAGCGGAACAAGCGCCGAGATCTCCTGAGCACATATCCAGAATTGGAAGTCGTCGGAGAGGCTGCCGACGGGGAGGAGGCCCTCGCCTTAGCCTTACGATTCAAACCGGATATCATTCTCATGGCCGTCGACCTCCCGAAAATAGATGGCATAGAAGCCACTCGGATCATCAAGCAGTCTCTTCCCGCTGCGATTGTAATCGGACTCTCCATGCCTGGCATCGAACGGCTGAATGCCGGTATGATCGAGTCCGGTGCGGCCGCCTGTCTTGCCAGAGACACGCCTGTCCCGCACATTATCCAGAGTATCCAAACCGCCAGGAGGGAGCTGTTGAATCGCTCATGATTCGATTTCAACAAAAGCCTAATCCGATCCTCTCCGCCGCTATCGGACTCTCCCTGGCTGCGGTGCTCCTGGCTGATTTTTATACTCCGCTCGGCATTGCCGTGTGGGTGCTGTATCTCGTTCCGCTGGTCTTGTCGTATCTCACCTGGGCCCCTATGCTGCCGGTGGGAGTCGGCGCAACGGTCTCCCTCTTCATGCTCCTGGGTCAGTTCCTCAGCGCTCCCGGCATCGATCCTTCCGTGTCCCTGGTCAATCGGGCCATGGGTATGGCGACGGCCTGCGCGCTGGCGGCCTTCGGCCACCAGTTTATCCGCAGCAAGCTGGCGCTACGCAAGGAAGAGTGGATTCGGGTGGGCCAGACGATGCTCAGCGAACGGATGATGGGAGAACAGAGCCTGCGCACACTCGGCGAAAACGTTTTGCATGGGCTGGCCGGGTACATGGAAGCGCTGGGCGGCGCGATCTTCATGGACGACGGCTCAGGATTTCATCGCACGGCGACTTATGGCGTGCCGGAGGGCACCTCCCTGCCGGAACGGTTTCATGCCGGAGACGGCTTGCTCGGCCAAGCTCTTCAACATAAACACACCATCGTCGCACAGGACCTGCCGGAGGGATATTTCGCGATCGGGTCCGCCCTGGGACGCAGCGCCCCGCGGCATCTGCTGATTGCGCCGCTCGCTGTGAACGGTCTGATCAATACCGTGCTGGAGCTGGCCTATTTCCATCGCGTGCACGACTCGGACAAGGAGTTGCTCAATCGGCTGGGCGAATCAATTGCCGTGGCCGTTCGATCGGCGCGCTACCGGACGCGATTGCAGGAACTGCTCGAAGAAACGCAGCGGCAAGCGGAAGAGCTGCAGGTTCAAAGCGAAGAACTGCGGGTCGCCAATGAGGAACTTGAGGAGCAGAGTCGGGCGCTCAAGGAATCCCACGGCAGACTTGAACAGCAACAGGCGGAATTGGAACAGACGAATTCCCAGCTCGAAGAACAGGCTCAAATTTTGGAGTCGCAGAAAGGAGAACTCGGCGAAGCGGCGCTCATCTCAGAAGCTCAAAAACGGCAGTTGGAGCGGATCAGCCGGTACAAGTCGCAATTTCTCGCCAACATGTCCCATGAAATGCGCACGCCGCTGAACTCCACGCTCATTCTGGCCAAGCTGCTCGCCGATAATTCCCAGGGGAATCTCACCGCGGAACAGGTGAAGTCGGCCGCCACCATCGAATCGGCAGGCCACGACCTGTTGACCTTGATCGACGACGTGCTGGACCTGGCCAAGGTCGAGGCGGGCCGCATCGAGCTTTCCCCCGGAGAGGTGTCGCTGCCACGGTTGTTCGACAATCTCCAGGCGCTGTTCCAGCCGCTGGCGGAACAAAAAACGCTGCAGCTTCGCATCGGACGCGCCCCCGGCACACCAGACTCCATTGAGTCCGATTGGCAACGGCTCGAACAGGTGCTGAAGAATTTGCTCTCCAATGCCATCAAGTTTACGGAAACCGGCCAGGTCTCGTTCACCGTTTCCAGCACTTCAGACGGTCGGCTGGCTTTTGCGGTGCAGGATACGGGGGTCGGTATTCCACCAGACCAGCAGGAGTCGATCTTCGAGCCATTTTGCCAGGCCGACGGCACCACCAGCCGTAAATACGGGGGAACCGGCTTGGGATTGTCGATCTCCCGCGAATTCGCGCGGCTCCTCGGGGGAGAAATACATCTGTCCAGTACTCCGGGCCAGGGCAGTACGTTCACGCTCCTTCTCCCTCCCACCCTGAGGCCGGCCCCTCCATCCGGCTCAAGCCCCCGTTCCCTCTCTCAGGCGGCGCCGGAGCCGGTTCCCATGGCGTCACATCCAGCTCAACGCAGCGAGCACGGGGCCGCGCAGACGGAAGACGACCGGGAGCGGCTGGTCCCCCATCGCCGGGTCATTCTGATTGTCGAAGATGACGCCTCTTTTTCGCGTGTGCTCGCCGACCTGGCCCGCGAACTCAACTTCCAGGTGCTGCTCAGCAGCACGGCGGCGGATGCCTTCACGCTCGCCTCGCGCTACCTCCCAAGCGCGGTGATTCTCGACATCGGATTACCCGACCATTCCGGCCTCTCGGTGATCGATCGTTTGAAGACCGACGTCCGGACCAGGCACATTCCGATCCACGTCGTCTCCGGCTACGACCATGAACAAACGGCCCTCTCCTTGGGAGCCGTCGGGTATCTGCTCAAGCCGGTTCAACGGGAACAACTCGTCGAGGCGTTCCGGCAGTTCGAATCCCGCCTGACAGACAAACCGCGGCGAGTCCTGATCGTGGAGGATGATCCGGTTCAGCGCGAGAGCCTGCGCCTGTTGCTCGGCTCCGATGAGGTCGAAACCGTCGGCGCGGCAAGCGTCGCCGAATGCCTGGCGCATTTGACCGAACGAACCTTCGACTGCATGGTGCTCGACCTGACGCTCCCGGACGCATCTGGCTTCTCTCTGCTGGAAACGCTAAGCCGTGAAGACCATTTCGCATTTCCACCCGTCATCGTCTACACCGGCCGGGACCTCTCGTCTGCCGAGGAGCAACGGCTGAGAAGGTACTCGCACTCCATCATCATCAAAGGCGCGAAATCGCCCGAGCGCCTGCTCGATGAGGTGACGCTGTTCCTGCATCAAGTGGTCACCGCGCTGCCTCCCGAGCAGCAGCGCATGCTGGAAAACGCGCGCAAACGAAATGCGGTATTGGAGGAACGGCGCGTGCTCATCGTGGAGGACGACGTCCGGAATATTTTTGCCTTGAGTGCCGTGCTGGAACCGCATGGAGCCAAAATCGAAATCGCCAGAAACGGACGCGAGTGCCTGGCCCTGCTGGAGCAGTCCAAAGCGGCCGAGAAACAGCGCATCGATCTGGTGTTAATGGATATCATGATGCCGGAAATGGACGGGCTCACCGCCATGCGCGCCATTCGGGAACAGCCGGAATGGCGAACACTTCCCATCATTGCCCTCACCGCGAAAGCGATGAAGAACGACCAGGAGCAGGCCCTGGCCGCCGGCGCAAACGACTATATGGCCAAGCCGCTCGACGTGGAGCAATTGCTGTCATTGGTGCGTGTATGGATGCCGCGATGAGTCAGAACAGGGCGGCCACAACCCAGGACATCCAACTACGCTTATTGCTCGAGGCCATGTACGCGCATTACCACTACGACTTCCGCGGGTACTCGAAGGCCTCGCTGAAACGCCGATTGCTCCTCGCCTGCGAACGCATGGGTTATCCCAGCCTGTCCGCCCTGCAGGGGCGGATGCTGCATGATGATTCACTGCTCCCTCACCTCCTGAGTTATCTGACCGTCCAGGTGAGCGACATGTTCCGCGATCCGGGGTATTTTCGCGCCCTCCGGGAACAGGTCATCCCACATCTCAAAACCTACCCCTCCTTAAAAGTGTGGGTGGCGGGATGCAGTTCGGGAGAAGAACTTTATTCTCTCGCCATCCTGTTTCGTGAAGAAAACCTCGAAGAGAAGACGATGTTTTACGCCACCGACATCAACGACACAGCCCTCGCCAAGGCGGAAGCCGGGGTGTACGATTTGCAGCGCATTGCCCTCTTTACGAAGAATCATCGGCTGTCAGGCGGAATCGGCTCGTTGTCCGATTACTATCACGCGGCCTATGGGGCCGCCCGGTTCGATAAGACGCTCCGGCGGCGGACGGTCTTTTCCGACCATAGCCTGGCCTCGGATTCCGTCTTTGCCGAACTTCACCTGGTGTCCTGCCGCAATGTCCTGATCTATTTCGATCGTCCGCTGCAGGACCGGGCGGTGGGGCTCTTCAAGGATGCCCTCGTGCGGAAGGGGTTCCTTGGAGTCGGCGCCAAAGAAAGCCTGCGCTTCAATGCGCACGTGAACGTATTCAGCGAATTCCTTCCTGCCGAACGCATCTATCAAAAACGGAGCGACGCATGAGCGCCCTGCGGGCCGACGCACCCCTGCTCGATATCGAAGCCATTGTGATCGGCGCATCGGCCGGGGCCATCGCCTCGCTCTCCCAACTCCTTCCCCCGCTGGCGCCGGACTATCCCCTGCCCATTCTGGTGACGATGCATGTGCCCCCGGACCAGCCCAATGGTATTCCGGCGCTCTTGCGGACCAAGAGCCTGGTAGCCGTCAAAGAAGCTGAAGACAAGGAGCCCATTCTTCCCGGCACCGTGTATTTCGCTCCGCCGGATTACCATTTGCTGGTGGAGAACGACCGGCACTTGTCGTTGTCGAGCGAGGAGCCCGTCAACTTTTCGCGGCCCTCGATCGATGTCCTCTTCGAATCGGCTGCGGATGTGTATGGGCATACCTTGCTGGCCCTCGTCCTCAGCGGAGCCAATCATGACGGCGCGCGAGGCGCCTGCGCCGTCAGCAAGGCCGGCGGCACGGTCCTGGTGCAGACTCCGGATTCGGCGATGGCGCGCGCAATGCCGGAATCCGCGCTCGCCGCCTGTCCGGGAGCGCGAGCCATGAGCCTCTCAGAAATCAATAACCTGTTAGCCACGCGCAGGCCCGGAGAATCGTAATGCCGGCGAATCACGCGAAATTTCTTCTCGTCGACGACCATGAGGCCAACCTGGTGGCGCTCAGCACCCTCTTGTCCCAAGACGGGGTGGAGGTGCTGCGGGCGGGGTCAGGCCGGGAAGCCTTGGAACTCCTGCTGCAGAACGACGTCGCGCTGGCCATCATCGACATCCACATGCCGATCATGAATGGGTTTGAGCTGGCAGAATTGATGCGCGGTTCACGACGCACTCAGCATGTCCCGATCATCTTTCTCACCGGGGAACCGCAGGACAATCGGCATCAGTTCCGGGGTTACCAGGCCGGGGCGGTCGACTTTCTCTACAAGCCGATCGAGCCCCATGTCCTCCGCAGCAAGGCCGCGATCTTCCTCGATCTCTACAGGCAGCGCGAAGAGCTGGCTCGTCAGCGGGATCGCTTCTCGACCCTCGCCGAAGAAAAAGCCCGTCTACTGCGCGAACGCGACGAAGCCGACCGGCGCCTGCGCGACAGCGAATCTCGTTTCCGCACGTTGGCAGACAGCGCCCCGGTCATCATCTGGATGAACGGACTTGAGGGCCTTGAATTTCTCAACCAGGCTTGCCTGGAATTCATCGGCGTCGATCGGATCGATCAAGTGCACGAGTTTGAGTGGGCGGAGTATGTCCATCCCGACGACCGGGCCCAGGCCGCCGAGGCCTACCTTCGCGCCGTCGGCCAGCGCGCACGGTTCGAAGCCTCCTTCCGCTGCCGCCGTCGCGACGGGGCCTACCGCTGGATGCGCACCGTCGGTATGCCGACGCTTTCTTCGACCGGCGCATTGTTAGGGTACATCGGCGCGAGTTTCGACCTAACGGAGAGCAAAGACGCCGAAGCGCGCCTGCATCGTTGGAGCGTGGACTTGGAGCGCGCCGTCAATCAAAAGACCGAAGCATTGAGGCAATCGCAGAAGCAATTGCGCGCCCTGGCTACCGAACTGAATCTGACGGAGCAGCGAGAACGAAAACGGCTGGCCACGGAACTCCATGATTACCTGGCACAACTGCTCGTGGTGGTGCGCATGAAGTTACGCCAGGCAATCCCGTTCGTGGCCGGGGACCGGGCGCCGGACCTGCTGCAGGATGCGGATCATGCCCTCACCCAATCTCTCGATTACACCCGGTGCCTGGTGGCTGAATTGACTCCGCCGACGCTCAAAGAGTTCGGCCTGCTCGAAGCCCTGCTCTGGCTGGCCGGGCAGATGCAGCGACACGGACTCCCCGTCACGGTGCGGCAGGAGCCGACGCCCCCGACGCTTCCCGAAGATCAGGCCGTGCTCTTATTTCAATCCGTGCGCGAATTGCTTTTCAATGTGCTGAAACATGCGAAAGCGACACAAGCGACCATCGTGGTCAAGGTCGCCGATCAGGACTGCTTGGAGATCATTGTCTCAGACGACGGCTGCGGCTTTGTCTCCGCGGCTCCCGACCGGCAGGAACGAGCCCCGGCCCGCTTCGGTCTGTTCAGCATCAAAGAACGTATGGCCGCAATGGGCGGTGAGCTGATCATACAGTCTACACCGGGGCATGGAACCTGCGTCACCCTGAGGGCCCCCTGCCGGCTTGCGCATTCCAGGGCAGAGCCATTCGCCCCGCCGGTCATCGCCCTCGCGGAATCCGAGTCCGGAGAGGCCGGTGCCGCGACGCGCCCGCTCCATTCTCACCAGCCGGCCTCCTCCATCGGCATCCTGTTAGTAGACGATCATGCCATGATCCGCCAAGGGTTGCGCAGCATGCTGAGCGGCTATGAGGATGTGGCGGTCATCGGCGAAGCCTCGAACGGCAGGGAAGCGGTGGAGTCGGTGGATCGGCTGCGACCTTCCGTGGTGGTGATGGATATCAATATGCCGAAGCTCAACGGTGTCGATGCGACGATCGAAATCAAGACACGTCATCCGGAAGTCACCGTCATCGGACTCTCTGTGCAAAACACGGATGAAGCGAAGGATGCGATGCTTCGGGCCGGAGCGGCCACGCTCATTTCCAAAGAAGCAGCAGTGGATGAATTGTACTTGGCTATCCGCCAGGCGCTGACCGCCGAACACTCCAATTGGGCATTACCTGCCGACCGGTGACAGGGGCCTTGATCTCTTTCACCACGACGATGGAACGCCAACGATGGCCTGAGTCTGCCGTTCAGATCGAAACCCGGACGATGCCGTCGGCGATCGTCACGCACGCATGTTCGATGTGAGCATCGGTGGGAATGGGCAAATATCGCTGTAACTCCCTCGATCGTGTTACCGAATTCATTTATCATATTGACTCCATGGATACGTGTCGTCTCATGTCGATCCAGTTGTAGCTAACGAAAATTTGTCGGCGCGGCCACTAGGGAGCCCCCTGAATCCGGACGCGGGTTGCGCTAGCGCTTTGCCTAGTTGTGACCCGCACTCCTGCTCCTTACACTGGCCCCTAGGGACAGGAACGAGTCGGCATCCCTATCGCGTGGAACGAGGAACATGGACGAGCCTATACCGCAGAGCGGTTCACCTACCTCTTTTGAGACGACGTTACCGCTGGATTTCATGCTGGCGCACCTGGCCGCCATCGTGGAGTCTTCCGACGATGCCATCATTTCCAAAGATCTCAATGGCGTGATCACAAGTTGGAACACAGGTGCCCAACACTTGTTCGGGTATACCGCTCTCGAAATGATCGGTCAGCCTGTCCAACGGCTGATCCCCGAAGATCGATTCGATGAGGAGCCTCGTATTCTGGAGCGTCTTCGTCTCGGGCAACGGATCGACCACTACGAAACCATCCGGCGGCGCAAAGACGGAACCCTGGTTGAAATTTCCCTCTCAGTGTCCCCGATCAAGGATCGCGGAGGCCGGATCGTAGGAGCGTCGAAAATTGCGCGCGCGATTTCAGAACGGAAACAGGGCGAGCGCAATCTGGCGAATCTGGTCGAGGCGCTCCCCGCCGCCGTGTATACCACGGATGCTGAAGGCCATATCACAGGCTATAACCAGGCCGCCGTGGATCTTTGGGGACGCAGACCGACCATCGGTGTCACCAGTTGGTCTGGCTCCTGGCGGCAATACTGGGCAGACGGGCGGTTCATGCCGCCGAAGGAATGCCCATTGGCGCAATCACTCAAGCTCAACCGCCCCATTCGCGGGCTGGAAACCATCATTGAACGTCCGGACGGCACTCGCATCCCGGTCGCCACTCACGCCACGCCTCTTCGCGACGCCTCCGGAACCCTGGCCGGCGGCGTGGACATCCTCGTGGATTTGACTGAACGGAAGGAGACGGAACGCGCATTACAGAATTCAGCCGCTGACCTGGAGCGCCGCATCGTTGCGCGCACAGGAGAACTGCTCCTCTCGCAAGAACGCCTGCGGGCATTGGCGTCGGACCTGACTCTGACTGAACAACGGGAACGCCGACGCCTTGCGACGGAACTCCATGACTATCTGGCGCAACTCGTGGTCGCCAGCCGAATCCGGCTGGGACAAGTCATCCCGAGTATTCAGGATGCCACGGCATCGGCCGCTCTCTCGAACGTGGATTCGATGCTGAATGAGGCGCTGACTTACACCCGCTCACTGGTCGCTGAGTTGAGCCCGCATATCCTTTACCAGTTCGGCCTATCACAATCCCTGGTGTGGTTGGGCGAGCAGATGAAGCAGCACGGGCTCGAGGTGGCCGTGAATACCGCCGCTCAGCCGTTCACCCTGCCGGACGACCAGGCTATTTTGCTCTTTCAATCGGTCCGGGAACTGCTGTTCAACGTCATCAAACATGCCAAAATCGACCGTGCCTGCATCACCATCAATGTGGAGGAGGATCGTCGGCAGTTGGGGATCTGTGTGGAGGATGAAGGGACCGGATTCGACGTGACAGAATTGACCACCTCCAAAAACACACGGTGTAAATTCGGCCTGCTCAGTATCAGGGAACGTATGGAGTTGCTCGGAGGAGAATGCGAACTCTCATCTGTTCCGGGAGGCGGCACGGTGGCGATCCTCCGGCTTCCGTTGGCGTCCGACAATGCGAATGTCCCGTTGGCGCAGACAGCGGACGTTTCGCTTTCGCCATCTGTCGCTAATTCATCCCCGTCCCGCGGCATCAGAATTCTGCTCGTAGACGACCATGCGATGGTTCGACAGGGACTTCGCAGCATACTCGAGGGATACGACAATCTCACGGTGGTCGGCGAAGGGGCCGACGGTCAGGACGCCGTGATCATGGCTCGCTCGCTTCGCCCGGATGTCGTGATCATGGACGTCAATCTTCCGATCATCGACGGCATTGAGGCCACCCGTATTCTGTACCTGGAGCACCAATCCATTGTGGTCATCGGGATTTCCGTGCGAAACGATCCCCAGGTCCATCATGCCATGAGCGAAGCGGGTGCGGTGGCCTTTCTTCCGAAAGAATCGGCGGCCGATCAACTTTACGAAGTCATTCGTCGCCATTTCCCTGTGCCGTCATAACGGGCGTCAGATCGTCCGGACTAGGGGATACCCCAGTGGCGCATAGCGTCCGCGCAGTTTATGCTGAATGCGGCTCCATTGTAGGGGCCAACGCAACCTAGAAATTGCCGCGCGTTATGGTTTCGCCTTGAAGTACCCTCGTTTCTTACGCGGCGAAACCTGACGAGGGGGCAGCCGTCGTACCTATCGGCATTGTCCGGAGACTTGTCCTTCACGCATGACTTCGGTGTTGCCCACATTCCATCATCTGACCTTGTCGACTGCGGGACTGGCCATTGGATTTCCAGTCATCGCATTCCTCTGCTGGGCCTACTATCCGACCTTGTTGCACGAGCTATTTCCTTCGGCCGACACGGTGAAACCGACGACTATGGCAGCGGTCTTTTTCTGCGGGATCTCCCTCTGGCTGCAAGCCCATGAGCAGTCCGGGACTGCGATGAGACGGCGGATTGCTCAGGGGTCGGCATCTCTCGCCTGTCTCCTGGCGATCCTGACGCTGCTGGAATACCTGCTCTCTATCGACCTGGGGATTGATCTCTGGCTCACCTCTTTCCCGGATTTTTCGGGGGATTCACATCCCGGCCGTATGGCCCCTCCCACGGCACTGGCGGTCCTCATGTTAGGATTGGCCTTGCTCTGGCTCGACAGGGATCGCGGCATCGACCATGCTGCCAGTCAGTACCTGGCGCTGCTCGGAGGAACCATCGGCGCCATTGCCCTTGTCGGCTATGTCTACGGCGTGCAGACGCTCTACAAGGTTGGGACCTCCAACAGCATGTCCATCTTCAACGCCTGTCTGTTGTTCGCGTTAGGACTCGGCATCCTCGGCGCCCGCCCGACAAGAGGGTTCATGACCACATTGACGGGCGAGGACCCCGGAAGCGTGATGTTGCGACGCGTCCTTCCGTTCGCCATTGCACTGCCGATTCTCGCCGGATGGATTCGTATCACCGCTCAGCGGTCCGGCCGCTACGACTTCACTTTCGGTGTTGCGATGGCTGTGGCCGCGGTGATGTTGATCATGCTGGCCTTTCTGTGGTTCCTCGCCGGCAATCTGAACCGGACCGACAGCCAAAAAAAACACATCCTGCAAATTCTTCAGCAGCGCGAAGCCCGGCATCGCCTGGCGTTGAGAGCCGGCCGCATGGGAACCTTTCACCAGGACCTCGACAATCACACCCTGGTCCTCTCTCCCGAACTGGAGAACATCTTCGGCCTGCCCGCCATGAGCTTCGGCAGCACGTACGCCGCATTCCAAGAGCTGATTCATCCCGACGACCGGGCACGCGTTCAACAGACCATCGATCATGCCGTCCGGAACCTGAGTTCCTATGATATGGAATGCCGCATCCTTCGCCAGGTCCCTGCCGGCGAGGCCTGGATTGCGGTCACTGGGCAGGTGCTTCCCGATTCAACCGGTCATCCGCGTCAAATCACCGGGGTAATGCTGGATATCACGGAGCGAAAACAATCCGAAACCGCTTTACGACAGAGCGAAGAGCAATTGCGCGTCATCACCGATGCCTTGCCCGGTTTGATCGCCTATGTCGATCGTGACGAACGATACCGGTTCGTCAATGCAGGATACGAACAGCTTTTCGAATTGCGCCGTGACCAGATCGTCGGAACCTCTGTGGAAAATCTCCTGCAGCAGGATTATCCGACGGTTCGCCCGTTCATCCGGCGGGTTCTGAGCGGTGAACAAATCTCTTTTGAAACCACCCTTCTCGGACGAACAGGCCAACAAACGTTGCTGTCTACCTATGTGCCGGACCTGACCTCAAAGGGAACGGTCGAAGGATTCTATGTCCTCATTATGAACATCACCGACCGCAAGCGTACCGAACAGGCGTTGCGGGAAAGCGAAGAACGGTTCCGGCATCTCTTTGAACAGGCCTCGGACGGCATCGTGATGGCGGATATGACCGGCCGCTACCTCGATGTGAACAACCGCGCGTGCCACATGTTGGGATATTCCCGTTCCGAACTGTTCGACATGCGCGTGACCGACCTGCTTGACCCGCATGACCTTCCCAGGTTAAGGGCAATCAGAGCGGAACTCCTCGAGGGCCACCGCCACACCGGAGAGTGGAAGCTGCGCAGGAAGGACGGGGGGACGGTCTCCGTCGAGATCAGCGCCAAATTGCAGCCCGACCAGCGCTGGCATGCCATCGTCCGGGATATTACCGAGCGCAAGCGGGCCGAAGCGGGACTCCGGGAGAGCGAAGCCTATTTTCGCATGCTGGCGGATGCCACCCCGGTGCTGGTGTGGAAAGCCGGGACCGACCGACTCTGCAGCTGGTTTAACCGATCGTGGCTGGAATACACCGGTCGAACGCTCGACGATGAGCTGGGGGTCGGTCGGACCGACAGCGTCCATCCTGACGATCGAGCTGAGTTCCTCAAGGCGTACAACGCGCACTTCTCCCGGCATAAACCGTTCGAATTGGAATATCGATTGCGCCGGCAAGACGGCACGTATGGCTGGATCCTGGATCGCGGAGTTCCTCTTATGACCGAAACCGGGACATTCAGCGGATACCTTGGCGCGGCCATCGACATCACCGATCGGAAGCGTACCGAAGAACAGCTGCAGCAATGGACGGTGGAATTGGAAAAGCGGGTGGACGAACGCACGCAAGCCTTAGTGCGTTCACAGGCCCGCTTGCGCGCGCTGGCTTCCGACCTCAGCAGGACGGAACAGCAGGAACGGCGGCGGCTCGCGACGGAACTTCACGATTATCTCGCCCAATTGCTGGTGGTCGGCCGTATGAAACTGAGCCAAGCCAGGCCTCAGGTTCGGGATACGAAAACCGAACAACTCCTGAGCGAGACGGACGAGATGCTCACGCAATCGCTCAACTACACGCGATTTCTGGTAGCCGAATTGAGTCCGCAGATCCTGTATCAGTTCGGATTGCCCGCCGCGCTGAAATGGCTGGCCGGCCAAATGAAAACGCATGGGCTTGCGGTAGCGATCCAGTGTGAAATCGACCAGCTCCCCCTCGCGGAAGAGCGCGCCGTGATTCTGTACCAGAGTGTTCGAGAGCTGTTGTTCAATATCGTCAAACATGCCGGCACCAACGAAGCCACCGTCGCTCTTGCCTGCAGCCGCGACAATCTGGTGACCATTACCGTCGCCGATGAGGGTTGCGGGTTCAATCCGGCGGCCCTGCTGGAAACCGATCGACATCATCCCGGCCAATTCGGGCTGTTCAACGTGCAGGAACGAGTTGAAGCGGTTGGAGGACATCTCGACCTGCAGTCTGCGGAAGGGAAAGGGACCACGATTATCCTGAGTGTTCCCAACGAACCCTCCCTCAACTTGGCCCAACGGTCCGCCGCACCAAGGGCCGCTCATACGAACGGTCCGCCTTCTCCCGGCTCGCCGCGATTACGAATCCTGCTCGTCGACGACCATGCCATGGTACGGCAAGGACTGCGAAGCGTACTCGAAAATTACCCTGATCTGGAGGTAGTCGGAGAAGCGGGCGACGGCGAGGCCGCGATCAGCATCGCGGCAGTTCTTAAGCCGGATGTAGTGGTCATGGATATCAACATGCCGAAAATCGACGGGATTGAAGCCACCCGCCATATCGTGGCCGAACATCCCGAGGTGGTGGTGATCGGATTATCGGTCCAGAACGAGCAGCCTATCGAAGAGGCGATACTCCAGGCCGGGGCGGCGGTCTTTGTCACCAAAGAGCGCGCCGCCGGTCAGCTCTATGAGGCCATTGTCAGCACGGTACGCGCGAGGAAATAACGGCCTGCGCCCATCATACAGCAGGAGGCCGCTTGCCCATCACCATTCCGATGACCGCGAGAATCAGAAATACCACGAAGAGCACATAGGCGATGTGAGTGGCAGTCCCCGCAACTCCGGTCACTCCAAGAACACCTGCAATCAATCCGATGACTAGAAATGTCACGGCCCAGCTTAACATGATGGCACCTCATCTAAGATTGTGAAAGACTTGCTCACCTGTCACGGGACCCTGTCGAATGGTACGCATGCTGTATGCCGCAGCCTTTGTGTCCGCAGTTGCAACTCCCCGTCGGCGCTGTCGCATTGCGGCAGGCATCGGAACAAAACTCCCGTCCCTTTTCTGCCTCGCAGGCGCAACGAGGATGCGCGCATGGTTTGTTTCGCATCGTTTCCTCTGACATTGCTGTACCCTTCCCGGCGGCTGACGCCGCCCTTCTCGTCTTTCTGGATTCGAATGCAGCAGAGAAACGTCGCCGGCATACCGAACAATCGAAAGCCGACACAGCGCTGGTCTTGATCTGCGCCCCCTATTGAGTCGTTAGGCCCATGTCAGAACCACAGATGGACACCCATACCGATCCACTCCACACGTTGTGTAAACAGTTGTCCGTCGGGACTGGGACCAGAAAAGTACTCCGCCAGTACTTGCAGCTTTCGGTCGCCGATTCTGGCGTTCTCAAATTGCAGCCCGCCCATAATCGATTGCCCTACCGCCCAATTGGTTCTCGCATTCGTTTGAAAGTCCGCGTAGGCCACGGGCCGGACTTTTCCTCCCCAAAACAACCAGGGGCTTTTTACCTCCGCCCCTCCCTGGGTCGTCTCGCGCCCGAGGGTGCCTGGGTCCTTTCTTACGACCGTGCCCACTCCGCCATACAGTCGGAGCCAGGTTGTCACATCGTATGAGAGTTTGAGATCGAGCTCCTCGTAACTTAAATTGATGCGGGCGACCTGGGGATTATTCAGGAGAAATTCATCTCCCAGGTGTGAACTCTGGTGGCGAATACGCACAAATCCCGACAATTTATCGGCCCGGTAACTGGCCACCACGCCGAACGTATAGTCGGCATTGATCAGATCGATCGAACGTTTTTCCGTGTCGAAGACGCCGAAGACACCTGCCTGAATCCCCAGTTCCCACTCCCCTTGGAATGGAGCGGCATTCCGATACACCGCAAAAGACTCGCCGAATGCACTGGCAAATTCATGGCCGGACGACACCGAGTGAGACGAGAGCGAATGATATGCGGCGCCGAAATGCGGCCATCGCAAATCCGCATGAAACGGATCCACCAGCAATCCGCGCGGAAGGAACTTCGACTCGGACTCCGGTGTCACGGCTTGTACGAGGCCGGGCCGCGAGGCCCGTACGACCTCAGCCCCTGTGTGAACCTCAGCGCGGGTGACTCCCGGGATCGCTTCGAGGGCTGTGACGATTTTCGCCGGGTCCTCGGCGGCCAACCGTTTGGGATAGACCGTCACCCGTCCCTGCTCGACTTGGATCACCGCTCCCGACAGGTGGAATTCATGCTCCAGCATGCCCGCCGCATAACCGGCGATATATTCATCCGATCCCGCAGCTGTCCCCTCCGCCTCCGCCGCGCCGCGCCGCCCATTGCTACCAAGCAGACCAGGCACATGATCGGCCAGATCCACGGCCCGCCCCGCCTCAAGTCGCGCGCTCGATTCATGCGCCGCAATCTGTTCCACCTCACAGCCTTGTTCGATTCAGCTAGAAATGGAAGTTGATGCCGACCGTCACCATATGGCCGTTGTCCTGAAACTTTTTGTCGACGATGTTCTGATCCCGCGATTCAATTTTCTCCAGCCATATGTACCGGTAGGTGCTATCGATGGAGATATGGTTGTTGAAGAAAAATTGCAATCCGCCGCCGGCATGGGCTCCGAATCGGTTCTGGGTATCGTCGAAGCCTCCGGGCCCCTTCACCGTGGTGTAGTGCCAGCCGCCACCCCCCAGCAGGAAAGGAGCCAGTCTCGTGGTTCCGAGGGGATAAATCAGCGCGGAGACCATTACTGGGTAGCTGTGGACGCGCGTATCCCCGATATCATTGCGACGGTAATCCACGGATCCTTCAAAGGCCAAATAGCGGGAGGGGTGGAGGCGCACCTGTGCCCCGCCGAACCACCGGCTGGAGCCGTCTTTGGGATCGACATAGGTGGCACGACCACCGATGGACAAGAGCCCGATGTCCATTTGCTCAAAGAGCCCCTTATCCTCAGCCGCTGTCGCTAAAGGCGGCATACCCGCACCGCCTACGATGACGAGAGAAACACACAGGAATAGCAGTCCCGGCAGGGCCCATCGTTTCATTGTATGACTCCTCTGTAAATGTGCCATAGTCTAGGATTCCTTTGCCCGGTCTCCATGGGTCTCAAACCACTCATCGACCCAGCGTTTCACCTCTTCCCGGCGATCGCCGTAACGCTCTTGAATCTTGCCTTCCAACTTGTCGATTCGCCCCTCAATCAACATCAAGTCGTCGTCCGTAAATTCGGCCCACTTCAGCTTCAATTCTCCCTTGAATTGTTTCCACTTCCCTTCCAACTGATCCTGATTGACGACCGGCTGCGCGAGGCTCTCCGTCACTCGCGGGAAATTTGGCTCTCCCGCATGGCCTTGCCCCGTAAGGATGGCCACGCCTATGAACATCGCCGTCGAGATTCCCAATCCGGGTTTCATATGCATTACCTCCGACTGCCCGAGGCGGCATGCCGGCCCTTCAGAGGCCGGCATGCCAGAAACTTAACGATCGATCTTCGTCTGACCGCTCTGCGCGTCAACATAGACCTTCTGAGTCTTGTTGTTGGCATCGATGATTTCCACCTCATAGACGGTACGGCCGTCTTCCTTGCCGATCTCCGCCTCAACCGCCTTTCCTGGCACCGCCTTCAAGGCATGCCGAACCGCATCCTCCAACGTCACAGTGGCCGTTGCTGCCAACTGTTTATTGGTTTCAAAAAGGGCCCAGGCCGGGCTCGCCATGACTCCGGACAATAAGGCAATTGCGATCGCTTTTTTCATATTCAGCACTCCTTCCCTGTCGTGTTGAGATGTTTTCGTTTGTGAACTATGCGTCAGCGAGGAGGTTGAGCTTCCCGCCTCTGGCTCCCCTGTTGCCCCTGCCGGGTATACCAGTCGTCTGCCCAGCGTATGACCTCCTCTTTCTTGTCGCCGTAACGCTCTTGAATGCGCCCGACAAACTTGTCGTAATCCCCCTCCACCTGCTTCAGGTCGTCATCAGTCAATTTTCCCCACTGTTTTTTGACTTCGCCCTTGAACTGCACCCATTTCCCTTTGAATTGATCTGAATTCATCGTTAACCTCCTTGTTGATGAGTGACCGCCGCAGAGGCCGGCGCCCCGGAAGACGCGGCAACCCCCTTCGCGCGGTGCCTGGCTGCCTCTTTTAAAACCCGATGCGACGGAGATCGAAACGCAAGACCTGTTTTTCCACGCCGGTAGAGCACGATGTTTGGTTCACCATCACTCTCTCCGAGTGTCACGACGACCTTCGCTTTCACTCCCTGGTCTTTCTGGTTTCTCATGAGCGCCTCCGACGGTTATACTCTTTTGTTATACCCTCGAAGGCCTGTGAGGATCACTGGACATACCCCTAGTTTTAGACGAAACTTGACCCGGATATTTTGCTCTACATATACGTACTACTTCGTGACGGATTTGACGCGGGGGGGCGGGCAGCGGCACAACGGCGCCTGGCCCTCGCCTGCCTGCCGGCAGGTGAGAGGAACCGGAACATCGGAACGAATCATTCTTTCGCTTATGAATCGCGGCGGTTGTGCGGACGCCTGAGGATTGCCACTGACCGTGCCTGGATGGTGCAGGCTTCTCCGCCTTTGAAGGTTGGCGCCGGGTCGGGAACGCTCGCCTCGCCCGTATCCAGTATGAGTGTCCAGCAGCCGTCTGTTTCAGAAGAGGGCAACGTGAACTCAACCGGCTCATGGTGGGCATTGAGGAGGACCAAGAAGGTGTCATCGACGATCGAATTGCCCCGCGTGTCTTTTTCTTCGATGGCATCGCCGGCCAGCACAAAGCCGATCGCGCGCAAATGCCCCTGAGTCCAATCAGCTTCGTCCATTTCCTTTCCATCGGACCGCAGCCAGACAATGTCTTTTACTTCCGAACCGTGAATCTGACGGCCCTGAAAAAACTGGCGCCGGCGAAACACGGGATGATCCTGGCGCAACGCGATCACCTGCCTGACGAACGCAAGCAACGCGCGGTTCTCGGCGGTCAATTCCCAATCATGCCAGCTGAGCTCGTTATCCTGGCAATAGGCGTTGTTGTTCCCCTGCTGCGTCCGGCCGATTTCATCGCCGCCGCACAACATGGGAACTCCCTGCGAGAGCAGCAGCGTCGCCAGCATATTGCGTTTCTGTCTGAAGCGCAGGTCGCTGATGGCTCGGTCCTCGGTGGGGCCTTCGGCGCCGCAATTCCAGCTCAAATTGTCGTTATGGCCATCCTGATTGTCTTCTCCGTTCGCCTCGTTGTGCTTGTCGTTATACGAAACCAGGTCGTGCAGACTGAAGCCGTCGTGGGCGGTGATGAAATTGATACTGGCGAACGGGCGACGACCGCTCATTTCGTACAAATCGCTGCTGCCGGACAGCCGGTAGGCCAGTTCGGCGACCTGTCCCCCGTCGCCTTTCCAATATCGCCGGATCGCATCACGATACTTGCCGTTCCATTCGGCCCAGCCTACGGGAAAATTACCGACCTGATAGCCGCCGGCCCCGAGGTCCCAGGGTTCCGCGATGAGTTTGACCTGTGACAACACCGGGTCCTGATGGATAATGTCGAAAAATGCGCTCAGGCGGTCCACCTCATGCAGTTCCCTGGCCAGGGTCGAAGCCAGGTCGAATCGAAACCCGTCCACATGCATGTCCAACACCCAATACCGCAGGCTGTCCATAATCAACTGCAGGGTCCTGGGATGGCGGACGTTCAAGCTGTTTCCACAACCGGTGTAGTCCATGTAGTACCGGGGATCCTCCGCCACCAACCTGTAATAGGCTGCGTTATCGATCCCACGAAACGACAGCGTCGGCCCGAGCTGGTTTCCTTCAGCCGTATGGTTGTAGACGACGTCCAGGATCACCTCGATGCCGGCACTGTGCAAGGTTTTCACCATGGTCTTGAATTCCCGCACATGGCGGCCCCGCACCGGCGACAGGGCATAACGCATGTCCGGTGCAAAAAAACCGATCGTGTTATACCCCCAATAGTTCGTCAGCCCCTGGTCGGTCAAATGTTTGTCCTGCACGGCATGGTGCACGGGAAGCAATTCCACCGCCGTTACTCCGAGCCCCTGCAAATACTCGATGACCGCCGGAGTCGTTAACCCGGCATAGGTGCCGCGCAAATGCTCCGGAACATCCGGATGCCGGGCGGTGAAGCCTTTGACATGCACCTCATAAATGATCGTCTTGGACCAAGGAGTCTGAAGCAGATGATCGCCGCCCCAACTGAACGCCTGATCGACTACGACGCATTTTGGGGTCTCATCCGCGTTATCGCGTTCATCTCGTGTCAGATCCGCCTCCGGCTCGCCGATCCGGTAGCCGAACATGCGATCGGACAGCCGAATCGTATCGGCAATGGACTTGGCATAGGGATCAATCAGCAATTTGGCCGGATTGAAGCGGTGGCCGGCTGCCGGCTCGTACGGCCCATCAACGCGGTACCCATAATGGAGGCCGGGGCGACCCTCCGGCAGATAGACGTGCCAGGTTTGATTGGTCCGTTCCTCCAGACGAATCCGGTGGGACTCCTTAGAAGCATCCGGCCCGTCAAACAGACACAATTCCACCGACGTGGCATTTTCAGAAAACAGGGCAAAATTCACCCCTTCCCCATCCCACGTGGCTCCCAGCGGATAGGGTCGGCCCGGCCATACCTTCATGCCATCTCCATTCGAATCAAAAGATGAACCGGAATGTCATCGCCCGAACACGTTACTTCAACAGGCTGACGAGATCCTCGGCATGCTCCTCCTCTTTCATGAGAATATTTTCCAGCAGCCTCCGCGTCGTAGGATCATCGCTGCCGACGAAAGCGACCATATCGCGATAGCTCTCGATGGCAATCCGCTCCGCGATGAGATCCTCCTTGATCATCTCTTCGAGGCTTTCTCCTTCCACATATTCAGAGTGGCTGCGCGCCGACAGCCCGTCCGGGGAGAGGTTGGGTTCACCACCCAATTGGACGATCCGCTGGGCGAGTTCATCCGCATGGGCTTGTTCCTCGCCTGCGTGCGCGAGAAATTCTGCTTTGACGCTTTCCGCATTCATGCCCTGCGCCATGAAATAATGGCGTTTGTACCGAAGCACACAGACAATTTCCGTCGCCAGCGCTTCGTTCAACAATTTCACGACCGTGTCGGGATCCGCCTTGTAGTCCGACGTCAACGCCCCTTCTTCGATATGTTGCCTGGCACGCTCCCTGATGGTCTGCACATCTTTGATGAGAGAGCCATGGGGCTTTTCCGTTTTCATTGCGACTCCTTTCAACGCAGGTGAATGCCATCTTTTGTACCCGAACACTTGCAGGTCAGCGGGAGAAGTCCGCGCGCAAATGAGGCCATGCCGATTCAAGGCCAAGGTCCCCACTCAAGCCCTGATCGTTCAATCGCTGAGCGAAACCTCTTGCCTGCGTTCCGACAACGAATGCGCAGGCGGCGAGGGAAAGCATCAGGCCGATCTTTTTGTACATCACCAATCCCGGCATGGTCGCACCTCCTCCTCTTCTGCATGCATCGATCTGTGCTCACAGTAGAAGAGAGGGGGTGATGGGCGTACTAGGTAGAACCCTGGGAGGCGGACTGAATTCCCCGCGGGAAAATCTGGCTTCATGTGGGAGACGCATAAATCGATAGAATGCCGGCCAGTCGCCCGGTTCGATCGAGCACCGGCATCCAATCCAATTCGGAAGCGCGCATGAGCGCCTGGGCTTCCGCGAGCAAATCATCCTCACAACAATACGGGACCTCTGCTCGCATAATTTCTGCGATGGCGGTGCTGTTCGGCGCTTCTCGCCATCGACGATTGAGCGCGATGTCTCGATCCGTGACCATTCCCACCAGCCGCCGGCCTTCATACACCACCATGACCGGCACATTCATGGCGGCCATCAGAGCGAGGGCGTCTTCCAGGCTCGTATCGGGCGAGGCCACCGTCAGCGCCGAGGACATCACTGTCTTCACTCTCCGAACCTCCCCCGGCAACAACCCCAACTGTTCGTCGATCCTGGATTCCATGTACAGACTGGTGCGCGGTCGCAGAAGCCCGGTCTTGGTTATGCTTCGGGCATGATCTGTCATCATGGTCATGCTCTCCACGTGTTTCCGCCCTCCATGTTCTAGACGGCCTGGGGACGCGCTTCATTGACGGTAATCCGGAGCCGTCCATATTGGATGGGTTTGTCAGGATTTCTGGTGTAATGTCCCTTATCCTCCCCGATCAAAATCATACTGAGAGGGAGCGTAAGATGCTGCCTATAGTGCGGAAATGCCGTTTCTAACAGCAGCGTCACGGTTAGACCGTCGCACTCAATGACTTCCGCGTTCAAATCTCTCTCATCCTGAAAGTCGACGGTCACCCGCTCTTCGGGATCAATCCACTGCCGAATGGCAGCGGCTTTGTCAGAGGATTCCATGTATTGCCTCCATGGCTATCGATAATCGTCCATGCGATCTATTGGTCGAGGCCGATAAAAAAATGATCTCATGAACCTCGGAACGGGACCACTGGCAATTTCTCTAGTCCATCCGAATGGGCAGTTTCTATACAGAAAACGGTTTTCGACACAGCCTGTCACCTCGTCGGAACAGTTGCGGAATGGGCGGTCTGACCGGTTGCGGTGGAATCGGAGGGGGAAAGGGTTCCGGCGGAAACGGGTTCGGGCTCGGATCCGGGCTTGGATTCGGCTCAGGAAACGGAGCTGGATCGGGCCGCTTCGGATCCGTCCCCACAGCGTTCCGGACATAGGCGTTCATACGGCACACCTTCCCCTCAACGTGGAACAGCCATGGATGACAGTCCGGCTTGGATCCGCTCCTCGACCACAGGCCACGCGATATTGCTGAAAAACGATTCGATATACTGTTTACGCTCAGTGGGTCGATAATCCAGGAGGAATGCATGTTCCCATACATCCATCACTAAGATCGGTAGAAACCCAGCCACATTTCCATGCTCATGGAGAGATACCCAATGGTTGGAGACGAGCCCCCTCGCGGGATCCACATTGCAGATCGCCCATCCCACGCCGCGTAACAGGCCTACGCTGCAGAAATCCGCCTTCCAGTGCCCGTAACTGCCGAATGTCCGCTCGACGGCCCTTCCAAATGCCGAACCCTCCGGCGGCTGATCTCCGCCACCCCGCCGTAGATTCCCGAAGTAATACTCGTGGAGCACCATGCCGTTAAATTCGAACCCCAATCTCCTCGTCAATTCGGAATAGGCCGGCATTTGCTCATGGTCTACCTTGCCTCGCTGCATCAATTCAGACAACTGTTCGCGTAATTCGTTGGCCGCCTTCACATACCCTTCATACAAACCGAAATGGATCCGAAGCGTTTCGTCCGAAATGCCGGACAAACCGAACAGGTCATAGGTCTTCGCCTGGTAGGACTGATTTGAGCTCATGATGCTCCTTTTCTATGAAATAACCGCACTGCCGAGAGACTCGCCTCGAATCCAGCCTACCATTCGTTCGCGACGTCCCCCACTAGGTGATGCCCTGGCCTCGCCTGTGCGCCGGCCAGGGGGCTTTCCTAGGCGCGCCATTCGACGCGTCGTGATAACTTCTAAATAGGATAAAAATAGATAAAAGCGTTGATCTTCCCTATGGCAAGAGAGGGTGTAGGTAAAGAATTGGACAACCCTGTGAGGGGGAGACTATTCTGAGAGTATCTGGTAGACGGACCGGCCTAAAGGGCGGATCGGGTACAGAGGCACATTCAGGGAGGAAGGAGCACTGTGGCCAAAGCGCGTATCGTCATCGCCGACGACCATAGCCTCGTGCTGGAGGCCTATCGGCAATTGCTTCAGCCGGAGTTTGAAGTGGCCGGCACGGCCTCCAATGGGCAAGAGCTATTGGAGATCGCTCCGGGACTGAATCCAGACATTGTGCTGCTCGACATCTCTATGCCAACCATGAACGGCTTGGAGGTCACGAAACAGTTGCGCGCGGCGGTCCCTCACGCCAAAATTATTTTTGTGACGATGATGAGCGAGCCCTTTTATATTTCACAGGCGTTTCAGATGGGCGCGTCAGCTTATGTCCTGAAACAGTCTGCCTCCACGGAGTTACTGTCGGCGCTGAACGCCGCGCTCAAGAACCAGCGCTATATCTCGCCGCAGTTATCGCTCGAAGTACAGGATGCCATTGAAACCCCCTGGGTGAAGCCCGAAGGATTTTCATCCAAATTGACTCCCCGCCAGCAAGAAGTGCTGCAGCTCCTGACGAAGGGTATGTCCACAAAAGAAATCGCGACGACCATGCAGGTCTCGACTAAGGCGGTAGAATTTCACAAAGGCAATATCACTCGCCGCCTCGGCATCCGCACGACCGCAGAGCTGACAAGATTCGCCTTGTCGCAAGGCCTGACGAGACTGGACGACCAACACCCCTGACTGATCAGGGCTGAGCGCCGGGAACGGTGGGCTGATGGGGCATGGCAATGAGACCGATGCTGATGGCATGTTTGGTCAGCTCGGCCGTGCTGTGAATCCGGAGTTGTTTCATAATACGGGTCTTGTGAAACTCCACGGTCTTGATCGACACATTGAGGGTTGATGCAATTTCCTTCGTCGATTGGCCTTCAGCGATCAGCTGCAGAACCTCTCGTTGACGCCCGCTCAAGATTATGTTGGACGGCGTAGCACCGGCCGGACTCGGCTCAGGCGGATGTATCGCCTGCTCGACCAAATTTTCCGCCACGCTTGGAGACACATACAGTCGCCCCTTCAGGACTTCTTTGATCGCAAAGACCAGCTCCTCAGCCACGGATTGCTTTAAGACATAGCCCGACACTCCGGCTCGAAACGCTTCTGTCACAAAATACTGCTCGCCGTGCATGGTGAGCACGAGCAACTTGACCTCCGGTGCCGACTTCTTGATTTGGCGGCAGGCATCGAGGCCGTTGAGCAAGGGAAGAGCGATATCCACCAGCGCAATGTCCGGCTTGTCCTTTTCCACGGCGCGCACGAGGGCCCGCCCGTCCGCCACCCGGCCGCACAGCTGGAAATCGTGCTCCAGGAGTTTTTCGACACCTTCTGCAACGAGCGTATGATCGTCGGCTATCAGCACTCGGGGTTTCATCGGTTTCCTCCAGGCGAATGGAGAGGGCGGCGGAAACTACTGAGGAATCCTACCACTGTCTCACGGTGAATACGAGGGGCTCTCGGTCATAGTTCTTTCGACCAGAAAAAAATAATGCCATGGCCTCCCTTGGTCGGCGGCGCACCGCCCGGGTCTCGATAAATGCCAAAATTATACGTGTAATTCAGTTCGACCTGCGATTTCCAGGGCGCGCCGGTCACCAGCCCGCCTCCCAATGCCGGCATGGAATCCGTAATATTCTTAACGGCATTGTTCGTCGTGAACACCGGACGTTCGACCAATCCCCATGTCGCTTCAACATAGGGATACATGAAAAACAATGCCTCATAGCGATATTGGAGGTTCGCGACGGCATACCGGGTCGGAAATAACTCGTTGAAGGCCACCCCGTGGATCATAGGGAGCGAAATGGCTTCCCACTCATATCCCGTCGGTCGGCCAGGGAGGCGGAAGGCGGAAAACCGATCTAAATCCTTCCCGATCCCCCCGTGCACACTAGTCAACAGGCGATGCTTGTCGCTCTCGATGAACGGGAGTCCGGTCGCCATCAGGGCATAGGCGCTGGCTTGAAGATAGGTCCGTTCCTTTCTGAAATCAGGCGTATCGAAGGGGGCGCCTCCCCATTGATCCCATTTCGCCCGATGGCCATGCAACAGATCTCCGCCCATGGTGAATCCTTCGTGTGGCAGTTCCATCAGATTCCGCTTTAAGGCATCGGCGCGTATCCGGAAATGAATGCGTCCTTCATAGGTGTCCTTCGGGACGCCATACTGCGCGGACGTGTGCCCGGTTCGCTTGAACCAACGATACCCAGCCTCATAGGTCAGCGAAATGTTCACCGCGCTGTCCTGCCGAAACGGACGGACCGGGAGCCTGTAACCCAGTCCGGCTCCGGCAAACGCATAACTCCACTCCAACTCCGTGCCTCTCTGGCGCTGACCCTGGACATATTCCGACCGGCCTATGGGAAGAATGAAATTGTCCCAGGTGAAGAGCAGCGACCAGTTGGGGTAATCGCGCAAGCCGATCGTATAATCCACGTCGTTGACGACGCCGGAAAAGGTGCCACGAAGCCGCCGATTGTCGTCATCCCAATTCCGCCAAATATAGAGGGCGCCGAAGGGAAGCACTTCCTGTTGGCTCGGCCCGTTCGGAATCGCCTGAACCCCGAAACTTAGGGCCGTGACGCTCCGCCGGTCTCGAGGCGGCACATAAATCTCTTCGCCGAAAAGTGTCGTACGAAACGGTTCCCCGGCAATCGGCGTCGGTTCTTCGGCCCGCGCCGCTTCCTGCTCCGCGTCAAACATGACACAACTCATCGCCCAGACCCCTGTGATGCTGAGAATAATGCGGAGGAACAGTCGACGACGCGTAATCCCCATTGAACGTATATGCTCCGGGGTCAGTGCATGATGCGATGACGGACAATGTCTTCTTATAAGTCAGTCGTAACACAGGTGACCCCTAGTGAAACCCCTAGGAACCCGGTTTGAATAGCCGAGTCTTGTTGCTTGATATTCTCCGCACCGATCTGTGACGGCGGTTGGGAACCGTCACGAAACCTGATCGGATGCATGAACCAGGCAGATCCCCAGTACTCGTCGCTGCGCTGGATCTCTACACTCCGAATTAATGAACACACATCCTCGACCATATCCCGCCCGTCTCTCTCCCGCCCGACCAGGCGGTTGGACATGGTGGATAGCCATGACCGGCCTGTGCCTTCTCACTGCGGCCGAACTCCTTGCGAAGCCGATCGAAGTGTTGTACCCGGAAGGCGTCAGCGAAGGTTTTGTCACGTTAAAGACACTGGATGGCAAGAAGCTGGCCGATGGGGAACTTAGCCAGGTGCCGACCGGCGCCGATCGGCTGGCCAGCCGCCTTACCTTCCGTTTTTCCGACGGATCGCTCTATGACGAAACCGTCACTTTTTCTCAAAAGAAACATCTCACCTTGCTGAGTTATCAATTGACCCAGCGGGGCCCGGCCTTTCCTGAGCCGCTCGTGATTTCCTTGAACGGAGAAACGGGACAATATCAAGTCCGCCAGCATGAAAAGACGGCTGATGAGAAACTACTCACCGGCCGGTTGGACCTTCCTGCGGATGTCTACAACGGCATGACCATTACGGTTCTAAAAAACCTGCAGGGTAAAACCGGCACCACCGTCCATATGCTCGTCTTCAATCCCGAACCGAAGCTCTATGAAGTGGACCTGACGCGCCTCGATGAGGAAGACACCCGCAACACTACCAGAAAAGACACCAAGGCCACTGCGGTCCATTACATCTTGAAACCCCGTCTGGGATGGTTCCTCGGCGCGGTCGCGTCTCTAGTCGGGCGGACTCCGCCCGATTACCATTTCTGGCTGATCAAGAAAGATGCGCCGGCCTTTGTGCGGTTCGAAGGGAGTCTCTACCCTCGCGGACCGAGTTGGAGAATTGAACAGGTGCCACCGCGAGTGAAGCCGGCTCGACTCCCTGACCCCTAAGAACTGTCAGGGCAAGCGCTGCAGAGAGGCGTCCAGCGGCACGAGTGAGGTCGAATCCCTGCCGATTGCCACCGCCTCAATCGCCCGGCCGAATTGATTGGCTGTGCCGTTTCCTCTGATCGTCAGCACATCGCCGACATGGAAGGATTCCCGAAGCTCCGGACTCGTATCTGGAGGCAGACGGATCTGCGTATCATCGGAGAGAATCATGCCCTGAACGATTCTCTTCAAGGGATGATAAAAAACTAAGCGAATGGTCCCCGTCGCGTTCATTTCGGTCACGGAAAGCCGGCGCGCCTGCTCCTGCATCGGAAGATCCAGGCGTAAGGGAACCGTGAATGTCGTTCCCCTCGTAAGATTTTTAATCACATCCGGTTGGACCAGCCGTTCATCGGCCTTGAGCCGGCCGTAGACCCGCACCCGATCCCCCGGTTTGAATGCCCGGATGACCTGGTCCTCCGCGCGAGAAGTCACATACAGCTGCGTCCCGTCTGCGAGTAACAATCCTTCCACTTCTCCCCGTGGATCCAGGATAAACCGCTCCACCGTGCCCTCTGCCGCAGGGGGGTTGAGTTCCTGGTCATCGTGAGGCGCTCCGGCGGAAGAGACTCGGTCGGCTGTTTGGGCCGGCAATGCACCGGTCTGTCCAAAGACGGAGAAACCAACGATGGCACCGACAACGATCACGCCTCTGCGATTCAACGTCTCATCCTCTCGATTGCCGCGGACCGGCCCCGGCACATTCAACTCCGCTGGCGGCGCTCAGCGGGGCTTTCCATTCGACACAACCCATAGGCCGAGTCGATCAGGGACACATGAGAAAACGCCTGCGGGAAGTTTCCGACCAATCGTTTGTTTTTGATATCGTACTCTTCCGACAGCAATCCGACATCATTACTCAACCCGACCAACCGATCGTACAACAGATGCGCCTCGTCCTCACGTCCCGCGAGGACCAAATTGTCGACGAGCCAGAACGAACAGGGCAGGAACATACCCTCGTCGCCGGGAAGACCGTCCAACTGTCCCGAGGTTCGATAGCGCATGACCAATCCTTCGACGGTCAGCTCCCGTTCTATGGCATGCAGCGTGCCTCGCACGCGCGGGTCGGAAGCTGGCAGAAACCCGACGAGGGGGATCATCAACAGACTGCCGTCCAGCGAGGTCCCGCCGTAATATTGCACGAACGTCCCACGATTCGAATCGTAGCCTTCACGGCAGACCTGCTCATGGATCGTCGCACGAAGGGCGCGCCATCGCTCAAGCGGCCCTTCGACATGACATCGCTCGACTGCCTTCACTGCACGATCCACGGCCACCCAGGCCATCACCTTGGAATGGGTAAAATGCCGGCGCGGTCCCCGCACCTCCCAAATGCCCTCGTCGGGACAATCCCATGCCGATTCGAGAAATTCCATAACGGCATGCTGCACCCGCCAGGAATCTTCACTGGTTGCCAAGCCCGACTCTCTGGCCTGGTGCAGGGTGTCCATCAGCTCGCCGTAGACGTCCAACTGAAATTGTTGCGAGGCGGCATTGCCGATCCGCACCGGCGTCGATCGCTCGTAACCGGGCAACCAGTTTAACTCGAACTCCGTCAGCCGCCGTTCCCCTCTGATGCCATACATGATTTGCAAGTCAGACGGCTTTCCTGCCACGGCCCGCAACAGCCATTCACGCCAGGCCTTGGCTTCACTGCGATACCCGGCCATCAATAAGGCATACAGAGTGAACGTCGCATCTCGAATCCAGCAATAGCGGTAATCCCAATTGCGCACGCCGCCGAGCAATTCCGGCAGCGAGGTGGTCGGAGCGGCCACAATGCCGCCGGTCGGAGCGTAAGTCAGGGCCTTCAAGGTGATCAGCGAACGGATGACGGCATCCCGCCAAGGGCCTTGATAGGTGCACATGTTCGACCATTTCTTCCACCAGAGCTCCGTCTCGGACAGTGCCCTTTTCGTAATCAATGGCTTGGGGGGAATATCGTGAGAGGCCCGCCAGGTCAAGGTAAAGGGGATTTCCTGCCCCTCTGTGACGGTAAAGTCGGCGACGGTCGAAAGTCCCACGCCCTGCAATTCGACCTCAGTTTCGAGGTAGACCGAGTCCGGGCCTGCCACCGCTTTAAGTAAACGCCGGTGACGGCTGACCCAGGGCACGATCGATCCGTAATCGAATCGCAGGGTCATTTCCATCTTGATCCGCACTGTGCCCTTGACGCCCACCACGATACGCACCACATTGATGGCATGATCCCGCGGAGGCATAAAATCGAGCACCATCGCAATGCCCGTCGCCGTGACGAATTGAGTCTCCAGCACTAGGGTGTCCCCCCGGTACCGCCGGCGAATCGTTGTGATATCCTCCTTTGGCGTAATGAGCCATCGGCCATGGTCGGCCGTGCCCAGAAGCGCGGCGAAGCAGGCCGGCGAATCGAAACGCGGCAGGCAGAGCCAATCCAGGGAGCCTTCACGCGACACCAGCCCAGCGGTGTGAGTGTCTCCTATGAGGGCGTAGTCTTCTATTTTTGTCGTACCGGTCATAAGCACGTCGAATACACGAATTGAGAGAGACCCGTGATCAATCTTCTTCGACTCTACTAGCTGACTCGTGGCTAAACAACCCCTCACACTCTCGAGGAGGAATCATGCGAAAGATTTTGGCGAAAAAAACACAGCCCCGCAGAAAAAAACCTTCCGCGAAGAACCGCGTCAAGCACCGGGAGATCGAGCCGAAGGCGCATGTCATCAAAAGAAAAACGAAGAAAACGGCCGCAAACGCCAAGCCGACGGGCACAAAAGCGACCACAAAGCTCCGGCGAAAATCAAAGGCGACAGCAACCGGTTCCACCAATTCCCGAAAGGCGAAAACAGTTGGCCGTGCCGTCGGCAAGGCATTGGGACGGGCTATCGGAACAGTCGAGCGAGCCCTCACCCGCGTCATGACGATGACCGAGCCGGTGAAGAAGTAGCATCTCGTACAACCTGAGACAACCATCCTGGCTAGGGGGACGCCTAGTACAGCACCATGAGGAAGATCCTATAGAGTGAACATACTGTAACGGGTCTCTAGGAGAATTCCGGTACGGTGCAGGATTCGGAGGTGCAAGAATGTTCCTTCACGATCTGCTTCTCACGACTACGCTTCTGCTCGCGCCAACGCCTGTCGGCATACTCACGGCCGGTCCTGGACCGCAGTCTGCGGAATCAGGACAGCCTCAGGCTCCGCAGACACAGCCGCCGCCTGCGGCACCTCCTTCCCGTATCGATCCGGGAATACAAAAGGCGCCCGACACGGTCCCCAATCCCAAGTCCATTGTCCCACCGCCGGTAGTCGATCCGAAAATGGCCATCGATCCGGAACGGCCCGGTGGTCCAGGCAATCCTAAGCCGCCATCGGTGCCGGACAAATTGCCTGCTCCGCAGAGGTGACCTAACGGTTCAAGCGGTCCCCGTCGTGGGATTCTCAAATCGAAAGAAGCCTGATCCGGGTTCGGACAATGACAGGTCCCGATGAGTCCAAGGTTGTGTCAAAAAATTTCAGAATGGGGGACGCCGTATGAAATCAGAGTCGGCCAAGACCCCATCGGAGGTCACCTCTTGCACCCGACGGTTTAGGAGCACCCTCACCCCGCGGCTTTCGAGAGACCGCTGCGCCTGGCGCGACAGATCAGAAGAGAACGATTCAAGAATTCGCGATCCGCCTTCAATGAGTAGGATGCGACAAGCCGTTTCGTGCAGCACCCGAAAATCCGGTGCCATCGCCTTCCGCCCAATTTCCGCCAACGCGCCGGCGAGTTCGACCCCCCGGGGGCTCCCGCCCACAATGACGAAGTGAGTTCATCGCGCAACTCGGGCATCCCCTTCAATCGTTCGGCCTTTTTCAAACGCCAGGAGCATTCGTTCGCGAAGCTCAAACGCATCCGGCAAAGTCTTTAATCCCGGCGCATCCGCCTGCCCCCCACGGGCGGCGGCCAATCCGCCGAACCCGCCGCTACGATGACTACCGGCTCTCGAACGTTTTGTAGCACATCCGTCTCTCCCATTCATGAGGGACCGATCGGAAGAGTTTCTTCGGCCTCACCTGCCCGCATCATTCTCGAACGAGTAACTCGCCGCTACTAGGGGGCCGCCTAGTTTGGAAACTCCAAGGGCGCCATTATGATGACTCCTCAGAACTGATCGCCTTTCGCTTCACACCGTTTGGAATCCCTATCGAACATCAACACAGAAGGAGCCTCAGTATGAAGATCGCTCAGGTTGCGCCCTTGTGGGAAAGTGTTCCCCCGGTTCTCTACGGCGGAACGGAACGTGTGGTGTCATTCATCACGGAAGAATTGGTCCGCCAAGGCCATGAGGTGACACTCTTTGCCAGCGGCGACTCCACGACAAAAGCACGCCTCATGCCCATGTGCCCGGAAGCCCTTCGTCCTTCCAAGGTCGCCATCAACTATGACGCGCCGGTGACCGCCATGATGGAAAAAGTATTCGGCGCAGCGGAACAGTTCGACATCATCCATTCGCATCTCGAGTTCATCCCCTTCCCCCTCGCCAGGCGAAGCCGGACGCCGCTCTTGACAACCCTGCACACTCGCCTGGATCTGCCGGAACTGGTTCCAGTCTTCAGAAAGTTTGCCGACCTTCCCCTCGTATCCATTTCCGACGCGCAACGCGAGCCGCTTCCCTGGGCCAATTGGCAATCGACCATCCACCCCGGTTTGCCGAAACATCTCTATACACCACATGACAACCAAGGGCGGTATCTCGTGTTTCTCGGACGGGTGGCGCCGGAGAAGGGATTGGACCATGCGATTGAGATCGCCAAGCAGGTCGATATGCCCCTGCGGATCGGTGCAAAAATCGATGCGCAACATGCGGAGTATTATCACACGGTGATCGAGCCCCTCCTGGATCATCCTCTGGTGGAATTCATAGGGGAAGTGACCGACATCGAAAAGGACGATTTATTGGGCAATGCGTATGCGATGCTCGCGCCCTATGACTGGCCGGAACCATTCGGCCTTGCCCTCATTGAATCGCTCGCCTGCGGCACGCCGATTGTTGCTTACCGGCGAGGTGCCGTCCCTGAGATCATCGATCACGGGATCACAGGATTCATATGCGAAACGCGTGAGGAGATGATCCAGTCGATCCGGCATGTGTCGCTGCTGGATCGGACCCGCTGCCGCCAGGCTTTCGAGGCGCGCTATAGTTCCGAACGAATGGGACAGGATTATCTCAAGGTGTATGAGCAGATACTCGGCGTGCCAAGCAAGACTCCTGCACCCGTGGAGAACCTTGCCACTGGTCTCGCCGCATCCGGTCAGGCGTGAGCTTCTTAACTAGCAGAAAGGGCAGGCGCTCACTTGAACGCCTGCCCTTTTTATCCTTCGGTCCGATATACTTATTGTTTGCTGCTGGGGTGACCACCCTCGAATCCAGGAGCCTTCCCCTGAGGCAGTCCGCTGGTCCCGCTCGGTCCTCCGCCGCCTACCGACTCCTCTCCCATCGAACCAGTGGCATCAGGCCCCTTTTGTCCCGGCACGCCCGCAGTCCCCGGAACAGTCGGAGCCGCCTGAACTTGCCCCATCTTATCCTTGTACTCCTGCAAATCTGGCGACTTATCCTTACTGCTGCTCATGGGCACGGCATTCTGAATTTCTTCCTTCTTTAAGGTCAACTGCAGTTTGTCGCCCTTCGTCTTGAATTGACTCCATCTGATGGGCATGGGTCGCTTAGATTCATTCGACACAAACACAACATACTCAATGTCGCCGGTTTTCGTGTCCTTCATCACCTGCTGTATTTTGCCGATCTCCTCTCCGTTCGTGCCATAAACGGAGGCATTGAGATACTTGCTATCCTTCACTTCTTCGAGCTTTCCCTGTCGGACCGGAGTATCGGCATATTCTTCCGGTATGCCCTGTTTCCCGCCGGTCAGATCTGTTTTTTTATCAAATGAGGGAGACTCTTTAGGCGTGCTGGTTCCTGCTCCTTTTCCCATCGTGGAATCCGGCGGCGGCGCGCCCGACCCGGTTGATACTTGGCTATAGGCCGGGGCGCTCGCCATGAGCGCCAACGCGATCGTTCCTGCATAGACTGCTGTTCGTCGGTTCATAAACATTCTCCTTTGGTGGGATGCTGATGGACTGATCTGGTCCCTCTCGGCTTCGACCGCCGCCTTACCAATAGGGCTTATATCCATAGTACGTATGCAACCGTTCCGCCCAGGCCGCATCTGCCATGTCCGGCCAACGATCCTTGTCGAAGCCCTCGGCCTGTTCCAACCGTTCACGAGGCACATTGAGGATGAAAAAATCCCCGGCGGCAGAAATCGTGAGCGCTCCCCATGGAAGGGCAAACAGTTTATCGCCCAATCCGAGAAACCCTCCGAACGAAAGGACGGCATAGGCGATCCGTCCCTTTTCAAGGTCGATCATGAGCGAATCAATCTCGCCAAGATCCTCGCCCGCCGCGTTTTGAACCGCGGTCCCCTCGATCGTCGATGCCGTCAATAACCGCCGACCAATATGTGTCGCCATCTTCGGCCTCCTCTGGGTGTATGGGATGACTGTGAATGGTTCAGGAACTCTTCTTCGTCTTCTTGACCTTTCCTCTGGATCTGCCGGTACGCTCCTCTTTCATAGAGAACTGTCGTTTTGCCTCGCCGGCCTTGTCCGCGAGCAAGGCCCAGTCAAGATCAAACTCTTCGACCTGAGGGAACATTTCGCCCTCTTCTTCCTTGATATGGTGCCGCACATTTTCAACCAGAACGGTGAACTTGGCATCGTACCGCGCGTCAGCGGGTTTCATTTTCTTGAGCTCTGCAATCAGCAAATGCACCACATGATGCTCCTCCAATGCCTCCTGCAGGAGCTGCTCCTCGTCCAACGCGGGCAAAAACGCGGGATACAGCACCTTTTCTTCCACGTAAGAATGTTGCTGCAAGGCGTTGAGTGCCTCCTCCACGATTCGCTGCTTCTCCTCGCGCTCGGCTGCCGCTTCAAACTCCTCGAAAAGTTGTTTGACCTTGTGATGGTCTTCACGAAGCGGATCCAACACGTGCGCGGCCTGTGCCTCCAGGGTTCCCGACTTAGTCATACATCCTCCTCTTTCAGCCAAGCGATGATCGGTATTAGTTTGCTCACTCACTTCCTCCTTTACTGATACCGCGGGGGGCAGATGAGGGCAGCTAGGAAGTACCCTAGAAAATTGAACGAGTATTCCAAACAGACAAAAGATAGGTAGGACGAGGGTGCGAGCCGGAGACCCGTTGGACATCAGGAACAGCGTTCGAGTACAGCCACGGGACAATCACGCAGCACGTGACCGATCGGAAGGACCTGACGTCCTTCCTCCGCCACGGTCTCAAGACGCTCCCCGGTGAAGAGGTTGCGATAGCCCGATCCGGCCTTCCAAGAAGGGACCGCAATACGCGTGTTCTGCCATCGCGCCTCGGCCTGTGTCTGATTCGGCGTAGTCTCTCTCATGTCTGCAATCAGAAGAGGGACGATCGTGACGACTGCCTCCTCCTGATGCAGTCGAGCGAACGCGCAGATCTTCGACCGATGGAGGCCATCGCATTCGAGCGGCACATAGTCCCCGTCCAGATAGAGGCCAGGATGTTCACGCCGATGGCGCAGGCCTTGTTGAAGGAGATATAACTTAATGCGGCCATCCTCCCAGGATTCCATGAGCTGTCGCACCAGCGCCATTCGATCGACACCGTGACAATCACCAGGACGTCGCAGGTCGGCTAACATCCTGGCACGCAGGTCGAAGTCGACCGGCCGGCGATTGTCGGGATCTACGAGACTGAATTCCCACAACTCCGTGCCCTGGTAGCAATCTGTGATTCCCGGCGCGGTCATCTTGACGGTCAATTGAGACAACGCATTCCCCATTCCACAGCGGGCGACAAACGCCTGAAAGGGAAGGAAGTCGTCGAGAAAAGGGTTCGGCGCGGACCGGTTCAAGATAGCGCGAACGAAGCTCCGCACCCCTTCTTCATAGGTTTCACGAGGGTGAATCCAGCTGGTGTGGACCTTGGCCTCACGAATCGCCTTGATCATATAATTCTGTATGCGCTCGATGAACAGCTCATACTGATCCCCGTCCATAGGAGTCGGCGGCCATACCCCCACCAGCGTCTGATACAGTAGGTACTCCTCGTTCCGATCCGGTACCGGGCTCGCCTCAACCTTCGTCCGGAAACGCTTCGCGAGCTTGGCCCAGCGAATGATGGCGCTCCTCCAGCGCTCCGGAATCTCCGACAGCACGTTGATTCTCGCCCGCACATCCTCACCACGCTTGGTGTCATGTGTGGAAGTTGCCAGTAGAGAATGCGGCCAATGCGCACGCCGGTCCCGGACAGCCTTGTGGAACGCCTCGACGGACAGACCGTAACGCGCCGGGTCCCCGCCGACTTCGTTCAGAGAGGTCAACCGGTTATAGATGTAAAAGGCCGTGTCTTCGATCCCCTTGGCCGTTACAGGGCTGGTGGTCTGTTGAAACTTTGTGACAAACCGGATCTGCTCCGCCTGCGTCAACTTGATGCGGTCGTCCAGATGTCGCAAGAGAAGATCACCGACAAAATCGAAAACGTGGCTGCTCGATGTGGGATTCCGTCGCTTGGCCCGGGCAACCGCCATCCCGATATAGGTTCGATCCCGGTCCAGGACGTCTTTTTGGTCCGCCGTCACATACGACCGATACACAGGAAAGCAGGCGATGATTTCGCTGATGGCATGGGTCAGGCTATTCAGCGTGAAATCCCGGTATTGCCGGTCCTTTTCCGAAAGGAGATTCAGTTGGTGCCCCAGCACATTGATCTCGCTGGACATCGACGCCCGCATGATCAACTTTTTCGTGTGATAGACCAAATCGTCGTAGACGACCCGCTGCCCGATGAACCGCACGTACAAGGCATCCATGGCCCGTTCACCGGCTGAATGGACGAACAGGCCGTTGACCAGGTTCAAGAAGTCGTACCCTGTCGTCCCCGATACCGGCCAGGTGGGTGGAAGCGATTCGCCTTTGCCGAGGATTTTCTCGACGACGACGAACAACGACGCCGGTTCGCCAGCTGCATCCGGCGAGAGCTCACGCGCCGCCCAGTCCTGCAATTGAACGAGGTAGTGCTCCGGATCGTACAATCCATCCACATGGTCGATGCGAAGACCGGTCGCCAGACCGCTCTTCAGGAGGCGAAAAATCAACTGGTGGGATTCGTGAAATACGCGTGTTTCTTCCGTACGTATCGCGGCCAATTCGTTGATATCGAAGAACCGCCGGTAATTGATCTCTTCGGATGCGACGCGCCAGGAAGCCAGACGGTAACTTTGCTCGTTGAGAAGGGCATCCAGCCGGTCAAAGCTAGCCGAATCGCCTTGTATGCCATTGTAGGTATCCACATTCGCCGACAGATGATCTCGAATCGCCTCACTCTCCAGCACTAACGCCGACAGGCGGCGCCGGATGATCCGCTCTTCCCGATACCGTTCGGCAATTCGCTCGGGATCCCGTTCATTTCGAGGCGGCAGGTTCCGTAATGCGGTCAGGATGCTGAATAATTCCTGAAGATGTTCATCTTGCTCCCCCGTTCGCGCAATCAGACCCTTCAACCGGAAGGACAGAATGCCCTTCCAGGACTGAGGAGCGATGGGAAATGTGTGTTGGAAATAGGTCACGACAAATCCGCCGCCTGCATAGAGCAGGCGAATGTGTTGATTCTCCAATACGGCCCCATACTGTTCACCGAGGACAGGGAGCAGCACTTTGTCTTCCAGTTCGCGTTTCAACGGCGACCAATCGATATCGAACGCCGTCGCATAACGTGAGCCTGGTCCGTGCTCCAGGACATCCCACCACCAGCGGTTCTCCGTGGATCGAATGCCCATATGATTCGGCACGACATCCAACAGGAGTCCCATGTCATGGGCTTTGAGAGCCGCCGCGAAGGCCTGAAACTCTTCTTCCGTGCCCAGCTCCGGGTTCAGGAGCTCGGGATCCACAAGGTCATAACCATGCATGCTGCCCGGCACGGCCTTCAGCAGGGAAGAGGCATAACAATCCGTGATTCCAAGCGCATGGAGGTAGGGCACAATTCTGGCGGCGTCCTGAAAGGTAAACGCATGGTTGAACTGCAGACGATACGTTGTGGTAGGGATGCGAGGCATGGATCTCACAGGGACGGAACGCGTTTAATATGAAGACATTCGACGCTTCTGCTCCGCTTTCGCCGCAGCGGGCTTGGGAAGGACCGTGACGCCGGAATGTGCCCGGTCGGTCGGGGCCTTCATCTCATCCACTCGCCTTCCGAGTTCGACCCCGGCTTGAATGTTGTTTTGACGATCGATGACGACATGCTGCAGCTTCGCGCCTGCACCGATATGGGTATGGTCGAAAATGACGGAATCCTCGATGTACGCTCCGCTCTCGATCCGCACATGCCGACCGATGATGGAACGTCTGATGTCGGCTTCGATCACACGGCTGCCCTCACCGATCAAGGCATGATCGACATAACAATTCACCAGACTCGCCGATGGACCGATCGACGGCTCCGTTCGGATCGGCCATTCCCGATTGCGCAGATCGCAGATCGGGGTGTCTCCCAGCAAGTCCATATTGGCCTCCCAATAGGCTTGGATGGTCCCGACATCGCGCCAGTACCCTGGTTCTTCGTAATAGGCTACGCCGGGCACTTCATTGTCGAGAAAGTTATAGGCCATCACCCGGTCCGTCTTGAGCAAATGCGGCAGAATATCCCGCCCGAAATCATGCGACCCCCCGTTTTTCGCATCGTCCTCCAATGCCTGGACCAACACATCGGTGCTGAAAAGGTAATTTCCCATAGACGAGAGGGCGCGGGCCGGATCCCCCGGCATGGATTTCGGCATAGGCGGCTTTTCTTCGAATCCCACCACCCGGCTGCTGCGGTCGATTTCAACAATCCCGAATCCCTGGGCGGAAGCCAGAGGAACCGGCAATGTCGCCACCGACACATCGGCCTCACGCTCCAGGTGAAACTGGAGCATTTGGCGTATGTCCATTCGATAAACATGGTCCGCGCCGAAGACGGCCACGATATCGGGAGCAAAATCCCGGATCAGGTTCATGTTCTGGAATACCGCATCCGCCGTTCCTTCGTACCATCCGGCGCCTGAGTTCATTTGCGGAGGAACCACTGTGACAAACTGCCGGTCCCCGTCGCCTATTCTCCAGGCCTTCCGGAGGTGCTCGATCAAAGACTGGGATCGGTATTGCACCATCACGTGCATGCCGAGAATGCCGGAGTTGTAAAAATTACTGAGCACGAAATCGATGATGCGATAGGTGCCGCCGAAAGGAACCGCCGGCTTACTGCGCGCTTCCGTCAATGGCATCAAGCGCGCCCCTTTTCCCCCGGCCAGAATCATGGCCAGGACTCGCGGCTGAGTAACCCGTCCCTGTCGCTCCATGTATACCCCCGCAGGTTCGGATGACCGTTGCGTTGATCGATGTCGCCAGATATAGGATCTGGCGACAAAACCCGCCGACCTCCGGAATGACGCGTCACAGTCACATTACAAAAAAAAGCATTCCGGACAAACTGGACAAACCCCTAGGAGAGAAGGAGAAGACCGGACCGATCAATGCCAGTGGCACCGCGGATCGGAAGGCGACAATTCGAATGAACGACAAACGGTTGTCACAAGCAGGAAGCTGTCATCTTGCTCCTTGGCCGTCGATCCTCCATGATGAGGACAGATAGAGAAGGGAGGATCTGACCTTCGCGGCCGCACAGGAGACTTGCACTAAATGCCCGCCCCCTCCTCCCGCTCACAATCAGCCGATGACTGGCGAATATTGTTCCGCAGCCGGAACATCCTCTGGCTTTGGGCAGGCCAGGTCATCTCCCAAATTGGTGACGGGCTCACGAAAATGGCGCTGCTATGGTTTGTCTACCAGCTCACCGGATCGGCGCTCAAAATGACGCTGATCGGAATTCTCGAAACCCTTCCGCCGCTCATCCTCGGTCCCTTCATCGGCGTTTACTTGGATCGCGTATCCAAGCGGAACGCCATGATCGTGCTCGACCTCGTTCGAGCCTGCCTGTTGATCCTTATCCCGGTGCTCCATACGCTCGGTTGGCTCACGTCCCTGCCGTGACGTAGAGCACATTCTGTGCGCCGCTGGCCGCGATCACGATGCCGCTGGCCGCCGGACCGAGCAATTGACCGATCATCATGGAACTCTGCATGAGCGCATTGATCTGAGTCAGGCGTTGGGCCGTCGCCAGCAAGGGCAGGGCCGCGCTCAGGACGGGGCCATAGGCAGTTGAGAAAAGAGCGACGCGTCGGTTTTCACCCTGGGAACCACCGGGTTCACCTATCTGCTTCCCATCATCGGTCAAAAGCTTTTGCAGGTCGATTCCGTTTCGCTGGGATGGCTCTGGTCCTCCCTGAGCATCGGAATTCTGCTGACGACACTCTGGCTGTTATGGAAGAAACAAGAAGGTCTCTGCCGCAGGCTCTGGACGTTGGTGGCAGCGGCGCTCGCTGGAGGCGCGGCTGTGTTGCTGCTCCCCTCCAGCGCATCCATTATCATGGCGGCCGGCTTGATCGTCATGATCGGAGCCAGTTCGGGGTTAGTGACACCCATCATATCGGCATCGTTGCAGGAACGTACGCCGAGACACCTCATGGCGCGGGTGTTCGGGGTGTTCAACTCCGGCGTCATGGCCTGTGCGATGTTGGGGATGACGATGTTCGGATGGATGGCCGATACCTTCGGGGTCGGTGCCAGCCTTGTGGGTATCGGCGCCGTGAACCTGGGCGCCGCGACCTTGACCGCCGGCCTGATACCCTGGTGCAGACGACTGGCCGGTCCGGTTTCTCCGGCCATGCAAACAGTCCTTAAATGAGGCTGTTTTAAAGGCCGGCCGAAATGCGCGGCAGGCTGGAATAGCCGGTGCCGTCATACAAGGAAAGGTCTTATTACAGCTTGCCCACGAGGTCGAGGCTGGGAATCAGGGTCGGCTGTCCGGGCTGCCAGCTTGCGGGACATACGTCCCCCTCGCCTTCTCGCACTCGTATGGCCGCCTGAAGCTTCCGCAGCATTTCCCCGACATTCCGTCCGATCCTATTGTCATGCATCTCGTACGCTCGCAGCACGCCATCCGGATCGATCAGGAACGTTCCACGCAAGGCCACTCCCTCCTGTTCCAGATACACTCCAAACTCCCGGCTGAGAGCACCGGCAGTATCAGCGATCAAAGGAAATTCCACGGATCGAATCATCGGAGAACTGTCATGCCATGCTTTGTGAACATAGACGGAATCGGTGCTCACGCCGCAGACTTCCGCTCCCAATTTCCTGAATTCGGGATACAATCGGGCTGCCTCAGCAAGTTCCGTCGGACAGACGAATGTAAAGTCTCCGGGGTAAAAGAGGAGAATCAGCCACTCCCCGCGAAACTCATCCAATACCACGCTTCGTATGTCACCCTTGTGGTAGGCCTGCAGCGTACCCGGTGGAATGATTCGTCCGATAGCAATCATGGTTTCTTTCTCGATCAGAGGCTCTGTCAGCAGCCTCTGATCGTGCGCGACGTGGCCGCTTCCCCTATAGGGCCCGCAAAAACGCCACCAAGGCCGCCTTCTCATCCGCATTGAGTTTCAGCCCGCCTACGAGGTTGAAGAACTCAACAGTATCTTCAAGCGTCGGCAACCTTCCGTCATGAAAATAGGGCGGCGAATCCTTGATCCCTCGCAACGCAAAGGTCTTAAGGGCCCGTCGGCCGCCGCGCCGAACCGTTCCAGAAACAGATCGTGCATCATATGATCGGTATAGGCAGGAGGTTGATGGCAGACCGCACAACGGGCCTTGCCGAAAAATAAATCTTCTCCGGCGATCTCCTGCCGGTCGGCCCTGGCCCGATCCAATCGCCCCGTCATCGGATCGAGTTTTTGAGCGGGAGGGAAATCGATCATGTTTTGGATCTGGGCCATATGCGTCACCTGTAACCGGTCAATAAGGTTCATGTCTTTCTTGGCGGCCCGGATGTGGTCGCCGTTGAAATAGGCGGTGCGTTGCTCAAACTCCGTGAAATCTTCCACGGAACGCAAGCTCCGTTTCAACCCGTGGATCTGTTGATTGAACATTCCTCGCAAGCTCACCGTATCAAGCCGCAAGCGATCCCGCTGTGGGCGGGTGTCGGGATTCAAATGAAACTGGCCGGTCGTGTGGAAGTTCACATGACAATCCAAGCAGGCCACCCCCAGGCTCGGCTTGGGCGATTTCCGGTCCGGCGTCAGGTTGAATTCTTCCTGGGCGAATTGCGTGATCAGCATCCTAAGCCCGTCCAGTTGCACGGGCGTGACGAGCCCCGAAAGAGCCGGTCGAAATTATCGGCGCTCAACACTTCGCCTTGTGAGACATCGCCCCATTCCGGGTGAGTCGTGAGGAAAATCGGAGGTGGAAACTCGGGGAGAAAACAAGAGGGGAGGTCGAAATCCACATCAAACCGTTCCAAGCGGGGAAACTGCCGTATTTGTTCGGCGGGAAACACCATGCCTCCTACATCATGTTTCACATGCGGCAACCGCATGAACCCGGCGGGAAACGCCTTGTGTTTCCGGATCTCCTCGGCATCCATCTGGGAAAGTTGCTCCCAAGTCAGACCGTCTTTCAGTTGGACGGTCGGGCCGATTGGTTGCGGCTTCCCCTTGGTCATTCGCAGTCCAGGGTGAGTTTTACATTCAAGCCGATACCGGTCGTGCAGCAATTTGGCTTGTTTCGCCATGACCTTGGGTTTCTCTTCCTGATCCTTGGTCATGGTCTGCTGCGCCATTTGACTGGCTGACTGACCGGGAGGCCCGCCGAACAAGTCATAAGAGAAGTCGACACCCTCGAATCCTTTCTCCTTGGTCTTTTCAATGGCCGAATCGACCGCAGGCCCCTCCTGCCCGCCCGCACGATCGGCATAGACGTTAGCGCCCCACACAGCCAGGACAATTCCAAGCGATGCCGAACCCATCATCATTATCCGAGTCACTTGTTTGGCCTGAATACCCACCGTGGCACCCCTTTTTATTCAGTCATGCAGTTCATGGAAAACCTGGCACACCAGGCTCTTGCACCACGGACTGTACGCACTACCGTCATCACCTCCTACTAGGCAGTCCCCTGGATTATTTCATAAGTCCATGGGCGAACCAGGGTGTCTCCTAGTGCTGGAGCAGGCGTTTGCTTCCTATGATGCATTACACATAGCGATCTTTTTCACTTCTCAGGGAGGGGGTTCACCATGCATTGCCATCGATGTGACAATTTGATGTTTCCCATCGCCCTCCAAGATTGGGGAGGCGGGCTTATGAGCCGGGATGTAGCGGCGTGGCGTTGCTTTGCCTGTGGAGAAATTGTGGATCAACTCATCGCAGACAATCGCAATCGCAAAGGAACGGATACCGAAGAGTGGCGGAAAGGAGGCGCTCGCCGCCGAGTGAATGCGATTGGAATGCTGCGCTAGCTCCCTTCGCGCCTACCCGGTCTAGGCGCCGGAGTTGCGATTCACCGGCGCCTAGACCCACACCCTAACTCTTAGTTTTTCCTCCGCGCCTGTAGCTTTCCTCTGCATTCATCTCCTCGGGCATGTCACGATTATGGCCCGAGGGGAGTCGGATCATACCCTTCATTCGGATGATCTCCCATGGCCAAAACCACGGCGACCAGGGCTACAACCAGCAGGAGATAAAAACCGAAGCGGAACGCTTCCGTATAAGGCGTGCTGAAAGTGCCGAAAGCATACAGTCCGGTAAGAATCATTCCTATCAATACGGTTGCAATGAGAAGGGTCGTCATCACGTCACCTCCAGCTTTACGGGTGAAGGTTCCTCATCAGGGGCCTTCATAGGCGGTTCATCGCTCGGTGGCTCCTCTTGTGGAGGACCATCATCTGACGGTTCTTCCTGAGGTGGCTTCTTCGGTTCCGGCTCCCTGACCGGCGTATTGGCCTGCATATTCGTACCTCGTATGCTGTTCGTAATATATTCCTATACGTACAACCAGCAAGAGCAGTGCCGGGCGAGGAATTACACTTGCGCCTTGTGTAATCTGAATGCACTCCGGCTCTTGGAAGCCAATCTCCGAGGCCCATTCGGGCTACCGATCACGAACCCTATTTCCCCTCCTGCCCGCCTCATCCCCTTCGTCGGAAGTACCATGCTCCATGTCCTCCGGCGTGGATGGCTTGTCCCTGCAGGGACAGATTGTCCCGCCCGTCAACACGATTGCAGTCCGTTGCAATTGCGGACGACAGTGACAACATGCAGTCCCAGTGCCCTTGGACAGGCTCCGATCGTTGCTCCGATGAAAGGCCCGCCTTTTGCTAAGAGCAACTATGCCGTCATCATCGTCATACGAGAATAACGAGAACAAGAAGGAGTCATCATGATCTGGAAAGTCCGACCAGTGCACTCCCACATGGGCGTTTGTTTAGCGGTCACCTTGGGGATGATCGGCGTATCCTTTGGACTTGCTGCTCCGGCCTCTGCCAGCCCCGGGGAAGAAACCAGGAAGGGCGAGGGGGCCGGCATCCGTGAGGACGCTCAGACTTTGCTGAAGGGGAACCGCTCTCTCCTGGCAAAAATCTTGGCCGTGTCGTCCGACCAAATCAAAGTCGATATCGGGGAAGTACAGCCTCGCTTCTTGCCGCTTAAACAGGCTCAACAAAAAGATTTCCCGCCCCTCTCAGAAGGGGACGATCTCATCGTCGTGCTGAATGAGCAAAATCTCTTAGTGGACTATCATCCCTTAGACGGGGAATCGAGCGCGCATACGATTATTCGGGGGGAAATTACACAAAATCTACCGGTCGGTCAGGAAACAGCTGTCATAAAATCAGGAGGGAAAGAACAATCCTTCCCCATTCGCTCCCAGGTGCGAAGCAAGGTCGCGGCAATCCCGCGCGGAGTCACGGCTGTTTTTTTGATCGATGAAACCAACCAGATTGCCGACGTGAGTATTTCCCGTCACCAGGCCAACGCAAGTCCGGGGAAACACTCGGAACAGATGACACCGATAAAAGGCGCGCACAAACAAGTGGAAGGCACGGTGACGTCGCCTCTGAAGGCGAATCAGATTACCATTCGCATCGCCAACGGCACTGACAAGCCCTATGAAATCCGAGAAATCCTTCAATCGAAAATGGCCGCCCTTCGCTCAGGAGATGCGGTCATACTGTTGGTCGATACTGAGAATAAGGTCATCGATGTGGCCATTCCACCGAAGGGGAAATGACCGGCGTTGAACTAACGGAGCTGGATTTCCACATTATGCGTACCCATATCCCGCAGCAACTCCATAATGACGAAGCTTTCGCAGCAACGTCTTGCGATGAATGCCAAGGATGGTCGCGGACTGTCCTAAATCCCGTGCGTGGGAATCCAACACCCGGAGAATGTGGTTTCGCTCTAGATCCTCCAGGGTGACCCAGCCCTGTATATGTGCCGGCCCCTGAGGACTGGTGTCTTTGAGCGCAGGCGGAAGATCTTCCGGGCAAATGACGGAATAGGGACTGAGTGTCACGGCCCGTTCAATGGCATGTTCGAGTTCGCGCACATTCCCCGGCCAAGAGTAGCGACGCAGGATTGCGAGGGCTTGGGGCGATAGTTCCGTCACAGGCGGCACCTTCATCGATCCATAGAGGGATAAAAATCGAGTGGCTAAAAGCGGGACATCTTCGAGACGCTCTCGCAGCGGAGGAATGTCGATCGTCACCACATTCATCCGGTAGTACAGATCTTCTCGAAACGTCCCGCTTCGCACGAGGGGCTCAAGCGGAAGTTTGGAGGCCGCAATGATCCTGACATCGAGTGCCGTGGCACCGGTACTCCCGACACGGCGAATTTCTTTCTCCTGGATGACGCGTAACAGTTTCCCTTGGAGAGCCGGGGAAAGATCTGCTACTTCGTCCAGAAAGCAGGTGCCGGAATGGGCTTGTTCCAACAGTCCCTTTCGCGAAGACACGGCTCCCGTAAAGGATCCGCGCTCGTGTCCGAACAGCTCGGACTCTAACAGGCTGTCGGCCAATGCCCCTCCGTCTACGGTGACAAACGGACCTGCGCTCCGGGGACCGCTGGCGTGGATCGCGCGGGCAATGAGCTCCTTTCCAGTACCGCTCTCGCCTTGCAACAAGACGGAACTGTCCGTTTGGGCGACACGGGCAATTGCTTTGTAGACCTGGACCATGCTGGGACTACTGCCGACGAGGCTTCCGAACGGCGACGTATCGTCGGGAGGTGTTTCGACAGGAGGCGCTTGAGCCGCCAGCATATGAGTATGTTTGACCGCACGCCTGGCAATGGAACGAACTTCTTCGCCCCTGAACGGTTTGCTCACATAGTCGAAGGCACCGGCTTTCAGTCCTTCGACAGCGGTTCTGAGGGACCCATTCGCCGTCATGAGTACGACCGGAGTTCCGGGAAATCGCCTGCGCCATTCGCTCAGAAACCTCAACCCATCGGCCTGAGGCGGCAGGTCGGTAAGAATGAGGTTCACGGATGACCGCTCCAGATGGCCGCCTACAACCGTCGAGTCTGGAACGGAAGAGACCTGGTACCCATCGGCGGACAAAATGTCCCGCAAATCGGCTACGGCCTTTGCATTGCTGTCCACGATGAGGATGTGAGCTTGTGCCATGGTCATAAATCATCCCTTTGTGAGACTTTGTGGAGAATAGTCGCGAGCGCAGCATGAGAGTTGTAGAGTACCCCCAGAGGAATTCAACGTAACCTGGATGAAACCCTGGTCTGTCATAAGGTGGCGCCATGCGAAGCAGCATCAGCGGCTCCGTATGGTGAGATTTCCTTCATCTCCACGAACGATGCCCCGCGTCATCGCGACGTGCGCTGAGATGATTCGCCTCGATTCCTCCCGACCGCACAGGCCATCCTTATCGTTCTACGCCTCTTTCGTTGCTTTTTGCCTTGTCATGAGTTCTTTTTCTTCCTTCGCCCAGCCCTCACAAAAGCCGGAACCAATTCCACCGGCTCCCATTCCTAGCCCTTCTCCCAAACCCCTCCCTCCTTCGCCGATTCCTGCGCCGGCTCCCAAGCCAATTCCTCCAGCCCCACCGAGATAAATTGAATGGCCCGCCCTGGCGCCATTCCGTTTGGAATGCGGACAGTTTATCCCGCTAGGGACTTTTGCCCGCCTCACCCTCCTCCAGTCACCCCCTCATCCGTCACGAATATTCACTGGCGTATTCTGGGTGAGAAACAGGGGATTCCCCTTGGGCCGGTTCAGTGTGCAGGTGTGATAGGTGAGAAGAAGAGCACAGCAACTCCCATCATTCACGAAGGCAGCAGTGATGAAAATATGGCTGACAGCCTTCGCAGTGACGATTCTCACATCCGCGGGACTACCGAGCCCATCCGGGGCTCTGGATTTCACCGCTGATCGGGTGACGCATACGGATCGAGGATTCCATTACGCGCGCATCTTTTATCACGATGGGATGTGGCGACTGGAACACAATGAAACCGGTCCCGTGAGTGTTACAATCGTCAGAGCCGACCAGAACCAGGTGTGGCATCTGTTGCCTTCCACACGACATTACAAGACCTTGCCGTATCATCGGGACTATGCGCTCCATCTCATGACTACGCTCGACAACGAAACATCACGGGAGATGATCGGCACCCAGGCCTTGGACGGGCATCCGACCGTGTTGTACGAAGTGGGCACGACCGCGCCGGGCGGACGAAAGGAAACATTTTATCAGTGGATCGCAACTGACATTAACTTTCCACTCAAACTGGCCAAAAAGAATGGCGACTGGATGGTCGAATACCGCCACGTCAAGCTGGAGCCGGTCGCCGACGCATTTTTCCAACTTCCACACCGTTACGTTCCGATGGATGAAGATCATTCATTTCGTGCGCCAACGATACCGGCCGATCTTCCATAATCCAGCGATTGGCGGGAGCAACGATCACATGAACCGAACGACCTTCCTGCACCAGGCTCCGGGAACAGACAAACATATCGTGGTTGGACTTTTGCCGAACATGGCGCAGTGCGGACTTGCCGATCTGCTGTCTAGGACAGGTGGCTGTGATTATTCCAGTCCTGGTAAGGAGACCTGCCGCGGGGAAGGAGTCGCTCCCAGTACTGTTCCTGGTCTCATAGAATTCTTCGTATATTGACTGGTTTGCACCCAACGGAGGCACGGCGGTGAATAGGTAGGTTGGCCATATCTCTGGCATACCTAGGGAAACCACCAGCTTCGCCGCTTCACAAATTCGGTCATGCTGCAGCGGAAATGAAGAGCATGGCGTCCGAGTTCAATGCTTCTCATAGTGATTGCTTCGTCAGAATGTATGCCTAAAAAGAAACTATCTATGTCTCGAAACAGTGCAGGGACAGATGGCCAGGGGCGGCAACCGCCCCTGGCCTCCGCGCATCAAGTCTCGTCCCATGCCTCCATCAAGACTCTGGTCATCGACATTGGCGGCACAGGCATTAAGGCTATGGTCGTGAATGAAATCGGAGAACCTATGGGGGAACGTATGCGGTTGCCGACGCCACGGCGAAAGACTCCGCCAAGCGTGCTGAGAACCGTTACCCGCCTTGCGAAGCAGGCCGGTCGCTTTCATCGCGTCAGCGTGGGCTTCCCCGGCACGATTCGAAACGGGGTGGTTCTTGGTGCAGCGAACCTAGCCCCCGCCTGGAACCATTTCAATCTCATCAATGCCCTCAGCAAGGTCCTTCGCAAGAAACCCGTTCGAGCGGCCAACGATGCCGACGTCCAAGGATATGGCGCCATCTCAGGGGAAGGTGTCGAACTGGTCCTCACGTTGGGCACCGGGGTCGGATCGTCGTTGTTTGTCGATGGCCGCCTCGTGCCGAACTTAGAGGTCGGAAAGAATCGGCTTCGTGGTTCTGAGTGTGAACGTCTGGGAAAGAAGTTATGGAACAACCGCCTCGTCAAGGTCATCGGCAAACTCGAAAAAATGTTTCACTACGATCGGCTCTATATCGGCGGCGGTAATGCCGTCCAAGTGGATATTGGACGACTTCCCGGAAACGTGACCGTCGTATCGAATCTGAATGGGCTGCTGGGTGGCATTGCCCTGTGGCAAGAGCCGGGACGTTTCTCCGGTACAGTCCAAGATACCCCGAACAGTGCCCGCGCTCAGTTCTCTCCTCTGCCTGGGTCAAGGTCGAAACACTCTCCTTCTCGAAGCCGCTGACCAATGCTCCCCTCGCACCTGACATAGACAACTTGTCCTTGATCAGACAATCGGTCCGCTGGCCCTGTCGGCATAAATACCGGCACATTCACCTTCCCCAGTAGAAATAGGCCTCTACAGGGAACGAAACAGCAGTTTCCCGCTGGCCTCGCATTTGCACACCCACGGTTCAGAACAAGATGCGGCACCAGCGGTTTCGTCTTTCACTCTTGATGATTTGTGGAGGGCCTCATGTCACATATGCGAGGAGGGATCAGAACTACGCGGCCTGAACAAGCTGCGCGCGTTCAGAAGCCTGCCGAAGTGCAACAGAACACGCAGAGCCACAGCGTGGGTGACAGGGAACGCCTCGTCTCAGGTCTCATCGGTGGAGGGATGATCTTGCATAGCCTGGGGTCGCGTTTTTCCGGGGCTGGCGCCATCGAGGCGCTGATCGGCGCCGCGCTCGTGCATCGATCCCTGACCGGGCGCTGTCCCACCTATGACATGTTGGGCCTGAACACGCATGATCACACTGATACCTCGTCGATCGGACGACACAAGGTGCGCAGTAACCGTGCGGTGAAGGTTGAACAATCCGTGATGGTCGAACGTCCCGTGACAGACCTATACGCGTTCTGGAGACAGCTCGATAATCTTCCGACCATCATGAGCCATGTGCGTAGCGTTCAACCTCTTGATGATCGCAGATCACATTGGATCGTCAAGACGATACCGGGAGCGCCCACCATTGAATGGGATGCGGAAATAATCAATGAGATCAGGAACGAACGAATCGCGTGGGAAACCTTGCGTGGATCCACGATAGAACATGCGGGCTCGGTGCAATTTAAACCGGCGGACGACGAACGCCGCACTATGGTGACGGTGACGCTGCAATACGATCCGCCGGCGGGTCCCATAGGCGCAGCGATTGCGAGCCTGCTCGGACAGGACCCGGCCAGGAAAATCGCGGAGGATCTGGAGCGTTTCAAACAGAAGATGGAATCGCAAGCCACAACTTCTCGGTAACCCAGCGCTCAAAGAGACAGGCTGTCAGAGGAAGCCGAGGTTACAGGCCGCACTAGTAATTCATTTTCCGTACAAGGAGACAGACCATGCCGAATCAGAATACACATATCCCATTGTTAACAGCCATGCTTGGGATCGGACTCCTGAGCGGAACCACACTGTATGCTGAACACCCTCGCGACCCGGGACCGGCGGAGCGCCAAGGGAACGATGAAAGCCGGGTTGTGCCGAATCTGGATGTTACGGGTGGCTTCTATGAAGACCGCTACAAGCTCGACGATTGGTACTATGATTTTTACGACAGTCCGGACCATATCCGCAGGAGTGTCGGCTCCATGGATCAGAGGCGCGACGAAGTAACGGCTAATATGACGGATGCGGCGCATCCTGTACTCAAAGATCAGACGCCCTCTCGAAGCGAGCCCAGTGCAGCCTACGGGCAATACTATGCCGAACCCTGGTTTTATGATCAGCGCGACCCCCTCTATGGAATGCCGGAAACTGGAGTCGATCAGCCCGGCGGCAACGTCATCAAAGGCACGATCAAGGCCACCAAACAGGTTCGAAACCGCTCGACTGGTGGTCAAAACACTGTGGTTCTTCTCACCACCGCGGACCGGCGGCAAATTACCGCCGATCTGGGCCCCTCACGGGGCACTATGGACATGGCGTTGACACAAGGCGACCTGATTCAGGTGGCGGGCCCATGGGAGAAGGTAGGACCTTATTCAGTTCTCATGGCCCAACAGGTCAAGACAGAAGCTAAACGCGTCTCGTTGCACCGCCAGAGCGGTTCCTCCCTGGCCGAGAGGACAGTGGAAGGGCGTATCCAACAGTTTCGCGACATTCGCACCAATCGAAGAGCGGAATTACATCGCACCGCCGCAGTTCAGACGCTGGATGGCCATATCGCCATTGTGGATTTGGGAGTGGACAGGCAGGACCAGAGACTCGGAATGGCGGCAACCGGCGATCGAATAGTTGCCCATGGCCGCGTTGTCCAGGTAGGCAACTATCCTGTTCTGCTGGCCAATCAGGTAGCGATCAATGACGGCGCCCCCGTCGCGGTGACACGCGCGGCAGAGTCCGCTGAATTCGCTCCTGCAACCGGCAAGAGAATGGACGACTGTCTCGGAGCGGGCTGCGACACCCAGTCAATACGCCGGAGCCAACCCCATGAGCCGCAGACCAATGCGATGGATGGCACGATGCGATAACCCACTTTCTGACGGCGGCGCATGCCGAAGGAAGGAGGAACGGCTTAGGCCGTTCCTCCTTCCCGGGCGCCTTCTCGAGACTCAATCAATTGGAGGAGAATTAGTGATGAAAGCACTTGTTTACCACGGCCCGCGGGATGTGCGGATCATGCAGGTTCCGGACGCCCTCATTCAAGAATCCACCGATGTTCTCGTGAAGATTACCACGACGAATATCTGCGGGTCGGACCTCCACATGTACGAAGGGCGCACGAATGTCGAGCAGGGAAAAGTCCTGGGTCATGAAAACCTTGGGCAGGTGATCGAAGTGGGACCGGCCGTCAAACGCGTCAAAGTCGGCAACATGGTCTGCCTGCCGTTTAACATCAGTTGCGGCTCCTGCAACAATTGTGAGCGGGGATTCACCGGATTTTGCCTGACGTTGAACCCAGGGGTAGCCGGCGCTGCCTATGGATATGCCGGGATGGGACCTTTCCAGGGCGGTCAGGCCGAATATCTTCGCGTCCCTTACGGAGATTTCAATTGTTTGGTGCTTCCTGAAGACGCGCACGAGCGAGAGGCGGACTACGTGATGCTGGCGGATATTTTTCCCACCGGCTACGAATCCACCGAACTCGCCGGCGTGCAGCCCGGTGAAACCGTCGTGGTGTATGGAGCCGGACCGGTCGGGCTGATGGCGGCCTATTCCGCTTATATCAAAGGCGCTGCGAAAGTTATGGTGGTCGATCGACTCCCCGATCGGCTCGGACTGGCCGAAGCCATCGGCGCACTTCCCATCGATGACTCGAAAGCCTCTCCGGTTGAGCAAATTCTCGAATTGACCGACGGCCAGGGTGCAGACAGAGGTTGTGAATGTGTCGGGTATCAGGCGCACGATCCTGAAGGCCATGAACAGCCCAACCTCACCATGAATAACCTGGTCCGGTCGGTCCGCCCGACCGGAGGAATTGGTGTGATCGGAGTCTTCGTTCCGGAGGATCCGAAGGCGGCAGATCGTCTGGAACAGAATGGGCAAATTGCCTTCGATCTTGGGCTATTCTTCTCGAAAGGGTTGCGGATGGGATCCGGCCAAGCCAATGTAAAAAAATACAACCGCTATCTTTGCAACTTGATCCACGAGGGAAAGGCCAAGCCGTCCTTCCTCGTCTCTCATCAATTGTCGTTAGACGAAGCTCCGGAGGCCTATCAACAGTTTGATTCGCGTCAACGGGGATGGACCAAGGTTATTCTACGACCAGCGGCCTGACACAATGCGGGTGGTGGCAGGCGAAGAAGAAGATTTGCCCGTTCCCCTTCATCCTGCCGTCGTTACATTACCGAAGGATCCCGCAATCAGCGGAAGGGCTCACGACAGCCCGATAGGCATCGGAATGGTAAAACTGAGGCAGGGTAAAAGAGATATCTTCATCCAGAGTCGACAATGACCTGTTGACGGTTAAGACGGGGTTGGCGAGGGGACCAGACCCCACGTCAGGGATCTGCTCGGCACAGAGATGTAGGGTACTTCCTACTCCCACAGGGAATAATCGCCTGACATTTTTAAGGATGACGCGAGTGTCTTCAGTCGAATAGTCCTCATACTTGCCCAACAATAACCGCAGAGTACCTGAAGATTTGTCGAACGCCGCAAGAGCGTGGAGCTTCGGACTGTCGGTCATCGTGGTTACCCGAACCCCCTGCATCTCCGCGTAGGTCTTGTAGATGTGCCACCCTGGCCGCTTCGACTGCCGATCGACATACAGTAGCCCATCCAGTGTGGGATTATCGCAGGTATTCTCAACCTTGTCGCGGCTCGTATCCTGAGGATCCGGCCAACAGGATCGCATCGCGCTGAGGATGTCTGCACGCTCGTAGGCCGCGACAACGCCTGCTGTATAACCCGCGATAGTCCAAGTCTCCTGGCCTAAGATCTCATTCACTGAAATCGGCCGGAGGATCCCCCGTCCCTTAAGATAGCTTCGCAGATCCTCCACATACGCGGGAGCATCAGACGGGTCTTCATACTCATGGTACGCCACGACATCCGGAAACACGTCGTGCGCCTGGCTCCATTCCAGAAAAGGTTTGAGCAACCGGTACCGACTCACACTGGGTCCGACAATCTGCGATCCGGGAATCCGCTGTTTGATGCGCTGATAGGCCAGCCGCCAGCCCTCCTTGAGTCGTCCGTTTTCATTGATAGGAAGCGCGGCCAGATCCGGTTCATTGTAGATATCCCACAAGACGGAGAGCTGGCGTTCCAGCACCTGGTCGATGATCCGGTCCACATGCGCAAGCCAGGGCGCATAGTTCCCCTCCAGCCCGATTTGATTGATGTCAAAAATTTGTAGGTGGAGATCCTCGAACACCAGTCCAAGGGTGAGCTGAAACTCCATCACCCCTGCCTGCTTGAGCCGGTCGTAATTCTTGAAGACATACCCGGCGTTGCCGCGAAAGCTGTTCGGCTTTAACGGAAGAATCAATTCCATCGTCGGCTCAGTGGGTTCGATGCTGACCAGATACCCGTTCGCCCGATGGTTCATCGGCCCCTGTTCAACGCCGGGATCGACCATGATCGTGCCGGCCTGACTCCTTGTGGCGTAACACAGCAAGAGAGCGCAGAGCAGACCTCCGATGGTCTGGGCGCGTCGAACTGTCTGACATCGGATCATGCCGCCTCACGAAGAAATGCCTGACGAAGAATGTGGTTGTACTGTGACAGGCAAGCGACGGTCAAGCCGCGTGGGGCAGGGGTAGGATCAGGCCGCGGCCCAGAGCTCGCGCCAGCGGGGAATCTGGGAGAGAAGGTGTTCGCGCGTGAGGTAGTCCTGGTCCAGACCGATCAGCTCACCCGTGCCGGCACCGGCACGCGCCTGAGTTTCAGCCATGGCGTTTCCCACGTGGACGGCGGTGACCGCCTGAAAGCCGGACGCCTGGTAATCGCCGGGATGTTGATGAAAGGCCACCGCTTCCACAATGCCGTCGCCGAGCCCCCAGAGACCGAGCAAATAGGCGCCCACATGGGCATGGTCCGCCTCGAAGATTTCTCGCTCGGCGGCCCAATCCGGCATCTGCCTGGTCGCCGCCAAATCGAGGACGCGCGCATAATCATCAGGCCTGTTGGCCACCAGCACCAGCACCCCCACGTCATGCAGCAGCGCCGCGGTGAAGGTTTCATCAATCACCTGCTGGCTTGCGCCGGCCTCCTTGGCCACCCGGCGCGCATAGGTGCCGGTCAGCAGGGCATGGCGCCACAACTCCTCCAACGAAAAGGAGGGCAGCCGCGTCTGATCAAACTGCGCGAACACCTGGCTGGAAAGCACCAGCGATTTGATCGTATCGAAACCCAAGAGCGCCACGGCTTGCTCGGGATCGGATACGTGGGTACGGAGGCCGAAAAACGCAGAGTTCACTAACTGGAGTATTTTGGTGACCATCCCGAGGTCTTTCGCCACGATGCGGGAGGCTTTCTTCAGGGAAGCCTGCGGAGCTTGCATCTCCTGCATTAGATCCTGATAAATCGAGGGCAAACTCGGGAGCGTTTTAATTTCGCTGACCAGGGTCCGGAGCGCCGGATTGGCCAGCACGGCCCGCAACGCTTCAGCCTGCGCGATGGTCGCTTTCAACGTCTCCACATCCATCGGCTTCTGGAGAAAGCGATGGGCCACCGAGGCGGATCGCAGATAGTTCACCGGGCTCTGGTCGCCGGAAAGGACAATGCGGACCGTCTGCGGACAGAGCTTGCGCACCTCTCCAAGAAATTGCGCGCCGTCCATTCCCGGCATGGTCATGTCTGAAACGACAACGTCACAGAGGGTCTCGCGGATGGCTGCCAATGCGGTCGTGCTGGAAGAGAAAAACTGCATTTCCCACTCGGACTGCATGGGGGCGAACGCACGTCGAAGGTGCTGCAAAATCTCCGGCGCGTCATCCACAAAGACCACTCGTCGCATGAGCCTCTCCTTACGGCAGGATTTGTCTCTTCTCCTCATCGGTCGGAAGGCGCATGACCTTGAGGTGTTTCTCGAAACCCCGCAGGACGGTGATTTGAAAGAAACGCAACGCGATTGAAAGGCAGCGGACCGGCGGGAAGCCACGGGCTAATTGCGGTCTAAATCCCAACTGACGATGTCGGCATTTTTCCCTTCGCCGCCCGGGGTGCCATCGGCGCCGAAGGAGATGATTTCGAACTCGCCACCCTGCGTCGAAGGGGTCGTGTATTTATAGGAGAAACCCCATGGATCAGCCGGTACTTTCGGGAGATAGCCGCCGGCCTTCCAATTGGGGGCCGGAGGACCGGATGAGGGCCGCTCGACAAGAGCCTTTAAGCCCTGCTCGGTCGAGGGAATGTTGCCGTTATCGAGCTTGTAGAGTTGCAGGGCACTTTCAATATTGGAGATTTGCGCCTTGGCGGCAGCCCGTTTGGCATCTTCCGTGCGTCCCATCACCCGCGGAATCAGCAGCGTCGCCAGGATCGCCAGGATAACCACAACAATCATCACCTCGATGAACGAAAAACCCTCGCAGAGTCTCAGCCGCTCGATCTGATCATAACGATTATCGGCAGCCCGTTCAGTGCGGCCGTTACGGGAACTCTTCGGATCATCGCAAAATCCCATATACTCTGTGCTCCTTCTCTCAACCGATCCCGGCGAACCCTCGCTCCACACAATCAGACCGATCCAGGATTGTAACAGGAACTTCTACAAGACTGTAGTCGAATCCCGTCGTGCCTATCCTCGCTTCATTGCCATCGATACCATGCCGAAGTCGGCAGGATCGAGGAGGGCAACCCTCATGGCCTGACGATCTGATACAGCATGATTCCGGGCTTGAGTTGCGCACGAGGCAGCACACTCTGATGCATGCGAAAAGTTGGGAGCGATGCGACCGGCATAATGGCCTGCATCTGTACTCCGGCCGTCCGACAACTATCCGCGACCGATGGCGGCCCGACGATGAATGCTACTGCCCCGGGCGACAATTTCCCTGCCAATTGCTGCATCCGCAGACTGATCGCATCCGGCTTCTCATAGAGACTGAATGGGACCCATTCGTACGCAAGATCGTACCACTGATGGCTGTCCCCCCTCCCTAGATCCGCGTGAGACCTCATGCGCATGTGAGAGAACCAGTCCAATCGTTGCGCGCGAGCCAACTGGTTCCACAACATCTGCGCCTGCCGCTGCGCAAAGGCCGGATGGTCGTACAGCACCATGCAGGCACGCGGGCGATCGCTGCCGAGACAGGTGGTGATCGCGCCATCGAATCCAGTGATCAACAACTGCTCCGTTCGCGCCATCCGGGCAGCCAGGGGCCGGTCCTGCTCGATGAGATCTTGCAGGTAGTCAGCTACAAATGGTTGCGTCGCCAGTTCCCCGATTTCCTGTTCATCGTCTGGATAGAGCAGCACCGCGCCGAACGCCTCCTCCGGATGCACCAGCGGCGGGACTCCTCCAAATATCGATGTCCAATCAGCGACGGGCTGAGCGGCACCGGGCGTGGAGGGCCCTGCCACCTGTCCCCAGCTGCCCGGCAAGGGAATGGCCTGCGTGGTCCCCCGATCGCTCAACAGGAGTTGCCCATGATCGATCACCAGTCCGCGCTGGCACGGCGCGTCGCCTCGCCGATCAAACGGTTGATAGGACAGCCCGGCCGGATCATCCCACCGAGTCGCTTTCAACATTCGTTGGCCCTGAATCGTCACGCACAGATGCTGCGTCACATCGACATGCCTTCTTGGCGGATCCGGCGCCGGCACCCACGTAACCAAGTGCGATCGAGGAGCATCCATAAACACCGGGAAAGGATCACCGCCGCCGGTCAATTGCGGGGAGAAGAAATTGCTGAACAGCCGATAGGCCGCTTCGGACGGATAGGTGGGGATGCCGCGATAGCGCAACGAGCGGGGAACGGGTTTCTCACGATTCTGATCGTCATAGAGTCCGCGGATCAGCTCAAACAGCGCGGAGCCCGTGCCGGGCAGCAGCGACAGAAACAATTCGACGACCGGCAGAAAATCGATCTCTTCCCAATGCATGGCTCCCATGCAGGCCATGAATTGTTTGTGGTCGAAGGTCCCGTCCGGCAAATGATAGATGGCGTCTTTACGGTGCCGGATCGTAGCGGTCCCCTTTGGATCAATGGTCATGTCCTCATCACTGTAAAAGAACCGGACTTCATCCAGCGGAACCCGCATCGCCTGGGCAGCCATGACTCGAAGATCGTCGGCCAGAAGCCGTTGCCATCCCGGCTTTCGAGACAGATCCAGCATCATGCTGTTCACGAGACCGCCGGGAGTCAGGCCGACCCATGCGCCCCAATCGAGATGCACCCTGGCCCGAAGCAGTCGCAGCAGGCCATTGACCATTCCCCATTCGCATTCATGCAAGGGGTAGCCGTCCGGATCGGTAGCCAACATGCGACGACCGTGGCTTCCATAGGCAACAAGATGACCGGTCGGCTGGCGCAGGAAAGAGACCGGAGAGGCCGACAGGCGCGGCGCATCCGCGAGATTGGAAGGAAAGGCGAGCGTACCGGGACGTCCCAGAATCTCCTGTAACGAGGAATCAGCCGCCATTTACTCGCGGATCTGGCCGCTCCCAAGCACCACGAATTTTGAACAGGTCAATTCTTCGAGTCCCATCGGACCCCGGGCATGGAGCCGGGATGTGCTGATGCCGATTTCCGCCCCCAGACCAAACTGATACCCGTCATTGAGCCTGGTCGAGGCATTCACCAGCACCGCCCCGGCATCAACTTCGCGCAGGAACCGCATCGCGCGGGCATAGTCCTTCGTCACAATCGCCTCTGTATGCCGGGAGCCGAACGTGGCAATGTGCTCCAAGGCTTCATCCATATGCTTGACCACCTTGATCGCAAGAATCAGGTCGAGGAATTCCTGCCCGAAATCGTCTTCAACCGCCAGTTTGACCTCGGGACAGAGCTGGCAGGTCTTCGCACAGCCACGGACTTCCACCTTTGCGGCCGTGAGCTGCTTGACCAGGTGCGGAAGCCAGGTCCGCGCGATGCTGTGATGGACCAGCAGGGTCTCCATGGCGTTGCAGGTCGACGGGCGCTGTACTTTCGCATTTATGCAGACCTGCTCCGCCACCTTGGGATCGGCGTCCGCATCGACATAGGTATGGCAGACGCCCTTATCATGCTTCAGCACCGGGATGGTGGCATGTTCGGCGATGGTCTTCATCAAGGAGTCCCCGCCCCTGGGAATGATGAGATCGATGAACCGGTCCTGCTTCAACAACAGCTGGACAATTTCACGCTCCGGACGATCGACAAACGTGATGGCGCCGGCCGGCACACCGGCCTTTTCGGCCGATTCGCTTAAGACTTTGGCGATCGCCAAATTCGAATGCAACGCTTCCGATCCGCCTCGCAGGAGACAGACGTTTCCAGACTTGAGGCACAGGGCCGCCGAGTCCGCGGTCACATTGGGGCGCGCCTCATAAATGATCCCGATGACCCCGATGGGTACCCGCATCCGGCCGACCTGCATGCCGTTCGGGCGTGTCCACATCTTGGGTGTCTCCCCGAGCGGGTCCGGCAGTCGAGCGACATCACGAATTCCTGCCGCCATGTCACGAATACGCTCCGCGGTCAGACGTAAGCGATCCCCCAGGGCTTTACGCTCCGGCGTGGCATCGAACTGCTCGAGATCTTTTTCATTCTCGGCCAGCAGCTCTGCCTCATGGGCTTCAAGCCCCTCGGCCATGGCTTCTAAAGCCTGATTTTTCACTGCCGTCGAGAGGGTCGACAGCCGACCCGCCGCCCCCTTGGCCTTCTTGACCAAAGCCATCACATAGTCTTCAGGGGAAAGCACTTCAACGGGAGCGTCCAGCTCCGGAGCCGGGGATTCGGTAAGGTCTTGTTCCATGTCGTGAATTCCTGCTGCCTGGCGATACCTCGGGCACAGAGGCCGGCGTATCTGCCGATCAAGATGGTGAACGTAGGCGCGGCGAACTATAGCGAGACAGGATACTGTGGGGTTTGGAGTCGGGTCAAGGGTTACCGGGGAGCCCCCGGCATCACGCTCCCGCCCTGTGGGGCGGGAGCGCCTTGACCTGGAGCAGCCCCATACGCACCGGGCTGGGCAGGCATGGTCCCGGGAGCAAGGCCCATCATCGGAGGCATGAGCATGGACTGTGACGAAGGGTTGGGATGTTGAAACATCCAGTCATGATACGTCTTCCGGCCTTCGAAATGGCGGATGGCAAGCGGAAAATCGCGCTCTTTGATCGGCTTCACCTTGCTTTTGCTCCGCACCCCCATAATCCCTCCGGTTGGCGCGCGCATATACTCCCAATCTCCGCCGCTGATCGGGTCCTGGTACACTCTGCGCAAAAAGGGTTTGGGAGTCCGCGTCAACTCGGCGAGGGATTGGGGATACATTTCCGTAGACATGATGCGCCCGATTTTCATCGAAGCCGAGTACAGCGCCAGGGCATTTTGAATTTCGATCCCCTTCGCCATGAGATCGGCTTCTTTTTCGCGTTGAACCATCACGGTCCATTGGCGGGCGGCTGCGGAGACAGAGATCCCGATCAGGACGATCGAAAACATCAAGGCAAGATAGGTGATCCCGCGAGTATTTGTAAGATGGCCGCGCAACCCCATCACCCTCCTAGTTGGGTTGCCCCCCTGAGCCAGGATCATCCGTGACCGGAATGACCTGCGTAATTTTCGACGCGACATCCTGTAGGGTAATTTCCTTCAATGAGACATCCTTGACCAGGACCTCACCCGCGATCACCTCCCCGACCTGGACCACATGCATCTCGTCATTTTTTACCACCACCGCCATGTTCTTCTTTTTCTGCGACCCGCCTCCTACCGCCATGAACCCGACATAGCGGAACTGATTGAGCTCTGTTGCAATCCGCAACCGTTCGATTTCTTCCGGAGTCGGTCCTTTAGGGCCTTCCGCCACAGGCTCCTGCTCTTCTTCCGTGGAAATCTGCCCTTGCGACTCTTCACTCGGAAGCTCAAAAACGGGAGGAGCGGCAGGCTTAGCAGACCCGCGTGCGCGGCCTCGACGAGGAGCCGGCGGAGGCACCGCAACCGGCTCGACCTGGGGCAGCAGGCTGGCGAAAATGTTGCGCGGTGTCGAAAAGGTCGCCTCGCGCTGTCCCTTGATGGTGGCCAAGCGCTCAAGATGCACCTGCAGCTCACCGCCCGCGGACGCAGCGGCAGGCGTCTTGCCCGCTGCCCGTTGTCCGCTGACATGGGTCAGCGGCGCCCGCGCCTGCTCACTCGAATGGTCGAATTGCCAGATCAGCAACCCGATCCAGAGCACCACGAGGGTCAGCAAGAGCAGCCCTTGATTTTTACTGACTCGATTCATGCTCGTTACGGCGTCGGGGATTGCAGGTGTTCCCCGCGCAGATAGGTTGAAATTCGGATGTTAAAGGTCAATTGCTGATCCTGAATGTTGCCTGAACGGACCAGATTGAGGTCCTCGATAAACAACAATTCCTCCGCCGACTCCAAATTGTGGAGGAAGCGACGCAAATCTTCATACCGTCCGGTCACAGTCCCCTGCAGAACCGCTTTGGTGGCATCGGGAACCGAGGTCTTCTCTGTCTTATAGGAAAGAGCCGGCAACGTCACCTGGTCCCGCTTGGCCTCTTCTGTCACGCCGAGCGCGAGCGGAGCAAAATCCCGAAACAACGGCAGGACGGCCCAGACTCGCTGAAGATCCGCCTTGGCCTTCTTGGCCTCCCTGTGCCGATTCAATTGCTGCCGCGCCTTCACCGACTCGGCTTCGAGCTTCACCTGCTCCTCCTCTGCCGCTCCCAGGACCAGCGCGTGAATGCCGTAACTCAGAACAAACAGTCCGGCCACGAAGGCAACCCAGGGGAGAATGGGCGCGTAGGGTTGACGCCAGGTCAATTGAAGCCGATCGAGTCCTGGAAACATCATTGGTTACGATTCCGATACCGCAACGTCAAATCGAACTCCACGAGTCCATTCCCCATCACCCGATGCTGGCCCAGCACGGGATCCTTAAATTGGGGATGATCTTGAAACATGACCGTCAGGGTCGTCACGTCTTCCAACGCCCTGGCGGAGCCGGTGAGCATGATGGTGGCGTTGGCAGGGTCGAGCCGGATACTGTTGACGGCGATTCGTTGGGGAATGGCCCGCTCTAACTCTGTCAGAAACTTCGTCCAGGAAAAACTCCGCTTTTCGATCAGGTGATTGGCAAACTCGATCTCCTTGGGCAGTACTTGCAATGCTGCATCCGACAGGTCGAGACCTTCCTGCTGGGCTTCCTTCAACAACTCCTTGTCTCGCTCCTGAACTTGCTTTAACGCCGATTCCCTCGATTGAACGTCCTGCCAGACCAACCAAGCCTGGGAGATGTCCCAGAGCATAGCCATCCCGATCGCTCCCGCCAACACCATGATTACCAGCCGGGCCGGAGCCAAGTACCAACGATAGCGGCTGCTCAGGTTGATCGCAAATACGCCGCTCCGCGCCGACGGCTGACCGATGCGCAAGGCCACATCACGAAGCACCGATGCCAAATTGTCCAAGGACATGGTTTACACGACCCCCGCAATGGCCGGCAATGCCGCGCTGGTCCGCGGACCGGCAATCGTGCCGCCGCCATATTGTTGCACACGGTCCCAGTCCAACTCCTGCACGGGCACACCCAATCCCTTCTCCAATTGTTGCCGCAACCCGGGCCCCATGGCTTCATCGGCAATCACCACCGTCTGGCAGATGGCCAGCTCCGGCAGCTGCTGCTGACAGGCATAAATCGAGTCTGCGCACTCTTGCACGATTCGATTGATGCCCAGCTGCTCGGAACCGGCCGGCCATACCCCACCCGAGCCAATCCCGCCTTGCAGTTTGGAGCGGAGAAACACCAATATCCCCTTATGAAAAATAAACGCCGTGACCCCGCCGTCCGTCGCATTCACCCACAAGAAATCGGCGGTCGATCCGGCCGTACGCCAGGCTCCCTGGGACCAGAGGTTGAACAGGCGTAAACTCGCAACATCGACTTCCTGCGGAATGAGGCCGGCGGCTTCGCAGACAGATTCATACTGCGCCAGCACGGTTTCTTGCACCACCACCGCGAGAACGGTGCAAGGACCATCTCCGGACACGCCGGGCTCGGACAGGACCTGAGAAAAGACTTTGGCACCGTTCAGCGACAGCAACTGTTCCTGCCCTAATCGCCAGCGGACCAAGGCATCCCGCTCATCGGAACTCCACGGAAGGTCTTGAAGACGGACGACCGCCAGCCGCACGGCCAGGTCAGGCAAAATCACCGTCGCTGCACGTGGCACTCCCGGGGTGGAAGAGCGGCCGGGAGCCTGGGTGGTCGCCGACCCGGCGATGGCCCGAATGTGAGATTCCAATTCATGCGGAGACACGACATTCTGTTCCAACGGTGACAGCCGCAAGATTCCTTCGGGCAGCGTGGAGACGACGCACTGATACCGGGGCCTGCCGCGCCAGTTCCGATGCACCTCCGCCCATGCCAGGTCGTGCGCCCCGATTTTCAGGCAATACTGCGGTCTGCTCGTGATCCAATCCCACATCGATTATCGCTCTTCGCTGAATGTCACGCGGTTGATCTCACGCAGGGTCGTCTCTCCGGCCAACACTTTTTTCACCGCGGACTGCCGCAGCGTGATCATGCCGTCCGTGACCGCCCGATACCGGATCTCCGACAACGCACGATCCGCCAGAATCATTTCCTTGATCTCGTCCGTCAGGTCCAGGAATTCGGTGATACACTTTCGACCCCGATAACCCGTGTCATGGCATTCGGAGCATCCTTTCCCTTCGTAAAACGGCGAGCTCTTGAATTCATCATAGTCGAGGCCGGATTCTTCGGCCAGCGCCTGATCAAGTGGGACTTGATGCCGGCAATCGGGACAAATCACCCGAATCAACCGTTGCGCCAACACGCAGGTCAAGGCCGCAAGAAAATTGTAGGAATCGATGCCCATCGAGGCGAATCGGCCGATCACATCGAAGACGTTGTTCGCATGAACCGTCGTTAACACCAGGTGGCCCGTGAGGGCGGATTGAATCGCGATTTGGGCGGTTTCAGCATCCCGGATTTCGCCGACCATGATCTTGTCCGGATCATGGCGCAGAATCGACCGCAACCCGCGGGCAAACGTGAGGCCCTTCTTCTCGTTTACCGGGATTTGCACGACGCCCGGCAGCTGATATTCCACCGGATCTTCGATGGTGATCAGCTTGTCTTCCTGGATATTCATTTCGCTGATGGCGGCATAGAGCGTCGTCGTTTTTCCGCTGCCGGTCGGGCCGGTGACGAGAACCATCCCATACGGTCTGGTGATGGCGCGCCGGAACCGTTTGAGATCTTCAGGGTTGAACCCCAGGCGATCCAGCCGTAACGTGGACACGCCGGTCGTGATCGCCTCCCGGTCCAGAATTCTGATCACGACGGATTCGCCGAAGACGCTCGGCAGGATCGACACACGAAAATCGACCGTCTTCCGATCCAGGCGCATCCGAAAACTGCCGTCCTGCGGGACCCGCCGTTCGGCGATGTCGAGGTCGGACATCACCTTGAGTCGGGACACCAGCGGTGGATGCAGCTTCACGTCAAGCGGATCCATGGCCGAAACCAGAATACCGTCCACGCGAAATTTGACCGTGGTCGCACGATCCGTCGCCTCGATATGAATATCACTCGCCCGGCGCTGCATGGCGCTCAACATGATCGTATCGAGCAGCTTGACGACCGGGCTCTGGTCTTCACCGAAATGGTCCACGGTCAGGACTTCTTCGCCCCGTTCGTCTTCCTTGACCAGAACCGACCGATACTCCGCTTCCAATTCCCGCAATGCCTGGCTCGACCCTTCGCTCCGCTCCAGAGCGGCCTGAATGGCATTTCGCGAACTCACCACATAGTGCAGGGGGCGGTTGAGGAGAATTTCCAACTCATCCAACGCCAGCAGGTTCTGGGGATCGGAAATCGAAATGGTCAGGACGCCTGCCTCTTCCTTGAGCGGCACAAACGGATGACGTCGCATCAGTTTGACGGAAATGGTGTGATAAAACTCGGAATCCACGCGGAAACCGGTGAGCGGGTCATAGGGAAGGCCATACTGCGCGGCCAAGGCCTGCGCCAACTGCGCCTCTGAAATAGTGCCGTCTTCAACGAGCGTTTGACCCAACGCTGTGGTGCTGCCCCCAAGGCGTACCACGACCTGGTCCACCGTCCGCCGAGGCAGAATCCCTTCGCGCACCAACACATCGGCCAGCGAGGGGCGAGTGAGATGACGTTGCATAGCCATGCTACAGTTCTCCGACCCGGACCAAGCACGAGGCCATGGGATGGCTCCAGCCGCGCCGTCGCATTACTGAATCGTCCCGGCCATCTGAAAAATGGGCAAATACATAATGATGACAATCCCGCCGACCAGCAATCCCATCACCAGCAACAACACCGGCTCGATCCAGGTGGTCAACTGACTGAGCCGCACATCGAGATCGCCTTCATAAAATTCAGCCACATCCCTGAGCATGGGCTCAAGCGATCCCGTTTCCTCCCCGACCGACAACATTTCAATCGCCAGTTTCGGCAATATTTGGGGCCGTTCAATGGCGGCTGCCAAGGTGCTGCCTTCGCGAATCTCATTGACCGCTGAGACCAACCCGCGCGACACGAACCGATTCGACACGGCGCCGCGCGCAATTTCCAACGCCTCGACGATCGGTGTTCCTCCGGCCAACACCGTGGCGAGCGTACGGGTCAACTGAATCGTATGATGCTCCACGAGAATGGTTCCCAACAGCGGTAGGCGCAGCAGATTTCGGTCCACAGACAACCGTCCGGCCGACGTTTGATACCACGTCCGCCCCATGACTGTGCCCACGATGACGACAATCGCCACCGGAATCAATTGCGCCTCCCCCATGTGAATCACCGAGATGAGCAACCGGGTGGCCGTCGGCAAATTCGCCGACGATTCACCGTAGACGGAGATAAACGTCGGCATGACATAACTCAGCAGAAATCCGACCACCGCAATACCGACCACAACAAGAAAGCCCGGATAGGCCAGCGCCTTCGTCACCTTTTGACGGAGGCTGATCATCAATTTCAGATAGGCGATATAGCGCTGCAATACTTCCGCCAGATTTCCCGACTGCTCACCGGCGCGAATAGTGGCCAGATAAAGATCCGAAAAATAGGTGGCATGCTTGCTCAGAGCCTCCGAGGCCGAAGCCCCTCCGCGAATATCCTGCCGAACCGCTTTCAGCGCCTCTCGAAAGGGAGCTCGTTGGGTGCGATCGATGAGAAGATCCCAGACCCGCAAGACCGGCAGCCCCGCCTTGATCAGCGCCAGCAACTCTTGATTGAACACGAGGAAATCTTGAAGGGGAAGCTTTCCCCAGCGGCTCGCGGCCAAACCCGGCACGCCAAAACCCGCCCCGCGCCGGGACAGGCGGAACACCAGGAGCCCGTCCGATTCGAGCTTGGCCCGCACCAAATGCTCATCATCACCTTCAATGTGGCCCTCGAAGGTGGTTCCGTCCGCGCGAGCCGCTCTGTATGAGAATACAGCCATGAGCTCATTCGACTCGACACATCACGCGAAAACCTCCAGCCCCTATCGGACGAGTACACCGATAGCGGCCGGCTGCACCAACGCCCGCTGCAGCCGAGGCTCCGGCAAACGGAGCGTCCGTCCAGTGACGATAAGATTGCCCGACAACCCGTTGAGTGAGCGGAGCGCCTCAAGCTCGACCTTGTGTCGGCGTGCGAGACGCCACAACGTATCCCCGCCTTGCACCACAATCGTTCGAACCGCCGCTTTTCCCTGAGGCAATGGGACAATAGGGAGCGCCGCCGGGGAGACAGGTGAGTCCGGTGGAGCCTCGTGGTCGAGAAGCAGAGGCTGCTGTGTAGTTTCTTCTTCCTGAACACGGGCTCCCTCACCCGTTAGTTCCTGCGTGTCGACAGAAGTCGAAGCCGTGATATCCGGATCAGCAGGCAGACTCTTGCTGCGCGAAAGCGCTATTGCAGATGACTGCTTCACCCGCCCGTTGAGCGGCTGAACCGCCTGAGCAACACGCTCTCGTTCTTCGCGGGCTGAGGCCAACTCCTCACGCTGCAACTCGATGATCTGACGGGCCTCCGTCAATCGTCGCTCTGTCTCCCGCAACATGCCCTGCAGTTGTGCCCGGGCCACTTGCGCATCCGCAAGTTCCTTCCGTTGTTCCTCCAATTCCGTACGCAACTCCGCTGCCGCGCGCTGCGCTTCGCGCACCGCCACCTTGAGGGAGTCCGCCGTCACCTGAAGATCGGAGGGCGTCGGTTCTTGATTGGGCGTCACGCGCGCACAGCCTCCCGCAAATTCAAACAGCAGCAACGCGACCATCCAGCACCCGAGTCGCAACCCGGGGACCAGCCGTCGCGCAGAAACAATTGGTTGGATCATGATGTTCATCGCCTTACCATTGGTTGTAGGGAACCCCGTTGGTACCGACAAGATCGGACCCCGAAAACACATCAGCCATCCCGCCCTCAGTTTCATCGACTATCTCCTGCCACGACGTGGTGGCCCCGGTCAACGGATCGGTCGGAACCCGTCGGAGGTACCCCGCCGACACTAATGCCTGAATGCTGTCCGGATACTTTCCCTTGTCAGCGCGGTGCTGATCGATCACATCACGGAGCGAAAACAGGTCCTGACGCAAGGCGCCTTCCTTCGCTTTGATGATGGCGGCGTGATACGACGGCACGGCCAGCGTGGCGAGAATCCCGACGATCGTCACCACAATCATCAACTCGATGATGGTAAACCCTTGCGATGACGAGAACGCCCATGCGTGCTTACCACTCTCGGTATTTCGTGCCATCCAAGGCCAGTTCTTGACTCTGAGTCGTAACATCGTAAATGTCTTCTCCGCACCAGTCTTTCACGCTGGCGGGGTCCCGGTAGCAACGCAGGCGCCAGTCGGCGGCTCCGGTCATCGGATCCAAGGGAATCGAACGCAGGTAGCGCCGAATCGTCGTCCCGCGCACCGTCGCTTGCTCACCGGTGAGTTTCACGCCCAGCAAGGCATCGAGCGACTTGGGATATCCATACGGGCCAGTGACGTCTTTGCAACTCAACCGGTTCTTGACGCAGGCGGGGCCCATGAGGGTGTCGCCGTCACGAGCCCATTCCAGGTGAAATGCGTCGATCGCAGCTCGAATCACCCTGAGGTTCTGCCGTAGTTCAATTTCCTTCGTCCGTTTGGTGGAGACCTTGGTGAACGGCAGCGCGACCGAGGCAAGGATGGTAAGAATCGTCAGGGTCACGAGCAACTCGAGCAACGTCACGCCGGACTGTTTCACCGCACTCTCACCACTCCCGAGGCTTCACCGATTCCCTCCGGCCTGTCGAGACCGACATGTTTTGCCATTTGCAGCCGGACCGGCGAGACACCCGGGGATTTGGCGAGAAAGGTCAATCGCAGCAGGCGGCCTTCCTCTTTGGTCGCGCTCGCGGATCGATGCAGACGCAGCTCAACGATGCCAGCCGCCGAAGATGACGTTGCTGCCACCGGGGCTTTGCCGGCTTCGGCTCCCAATACTTCACCGAGCGTGGCATCCCGAAACTCGAGGATCTTGGGGTCAAATTCCAACGTGAACGTCTCCGTGTCGAAGCCGTGGGCCTGCGTGGCCAGAACATCCACCCGAAACTCTTTCTCCATCTGAACCGTGGCGTCTGCAGGCTGGATGGACAATTGTAAACCGAGCGGAGCCGTTTCCAACTTCGTCGCCCCCGCCTTGGATTTCTTCGAGCCATTCCTATCTAGAGTTGTCCCGGAAGCACCCGTTATCGCAATGCGAGCCGATACCGGCTTCGGCTGCATCGCAAATAACGGTGAGGTGGAGTAAACGGATTCAGTGCCTGACCAGAAGGCCTGTCCTTGGGGTCCCGGGAGACGCAGTGAATTCACGATATGCGGAGTGATGGTCAGAATCACTTCCGTCGTGACTCGTTGAGTCTTGAACGAGCTCAAGAGATTCCCTAGATAAGGGATATCGCCGATCCAGGGAATCGTCACCTTGGTGCGACGATCCTCTTCCTGCAGCAAACCTCCGAGTATGATGGTTTCGCCATCGCGCACATTCAACATCGTTTCCGCCGAACGGTTGCCGAACTTGAACTGCGTGATCGGCGGAGACTGCTGCAGCAGCACGGTGTCCCCCAAACGGATCACCTCGATCTTCATTTTTAAAGACAGCTCGTTCGCAAGGTGAATGTTCGGCTCAACCGTCAGCTTGACGCCGGTGTCACGAAATTCGATCGAGGTCACGGTCGAGGTGGTCGGAACCGCACCGGTGGCAGCCTGCCCCGGCAACACATTGGTGGTCGATAACAAGATCGGTTGCTTGTCGCCGATATTGACCTCGGCCTTCTTATTGTTCAGGACTCGCACTTTCGGCGCTGCGAGAGTCTTGGCATCGGTGACTTGCTTGAAAAAATCCAACTGCACATTCGTGGGAAGCTTGAAGAGGTAACTGTCCTGCCCCAAACTCGCCAGGTTCCGATAGGTCAATTGCTGCGCAATATCGCCGGCAATGGTGCTGTTGAAGCCTGGCGGCACAACAGCGGCAGCAATTTGTTTGGGATAAGACAGGCCATAGGTCTGGTCGACCGTCCGATTTACCTCGAGCACTTCCACATCGAACAAGACCTCAGAGTCTTCGCGGTCGTTGGCCTGAATGATTTTCTCGGCCAACTCCACCTTTTCCGGCTGATCACGAATTACAATGGTATTGAGCGCCTCATTGCCGTGAATGTGCTTCACATCCAGCATAGACTTGAGGAGCGCCACCATGTCTTTCGCCTTCGCCGAGGACAGATAGAAGGTCCGGATCATCAAATCCTGATACTGTTCCTGCTTCTGTTTGGTATTAGGGCTGATGATAAAGAGAGTCGGGCCGGCCTTCTGGGCAAAGAGGCTGTTGCTGTTCAGGACCAGCGACAGGGCTTCGTCGAAGGGTTTTTCTTCCAACGACACAGTGACAGGATCGTTGCGCACGTCCTTATCGAACACGAAGTTGACGTGCGCCGCCTTCCCCAGTGCCTCGACGACTTCTTTCAATCCGGCATTACGAAACTGCAGCGTCACCGGCTGTTTCTGCCGATCATCGCGATCGGCCGCGTGCTGTTCTGCGGAAAGACGGGCGACCCCTTCAAGGGCATCTTTATAGGAGGGATCCAATTCCACGGCCCGCATATACCCGGCCATGGCCTCGCTTACTCTCCCCAACTGCGCCAGGCGCTCCGCTTCCCGGTAACGATCGCGAGCCTCTTTGAATCGCAATGCTTCAGTCAGGCCGGATTCATGCTCCTTGCTCGTCGGCTCAATCGTGAGCGCGCGCTTGAACTCTTCGGCGGCCTGATCAAATTGGTAATCCTTCAGCAGTTGCCGTCCGCGCTCCTCATGTGCCGCAGCGGCACGCTCTCTCGCGACCCGATACTTATTTTGGAGGGAGGGCTCAAATGGATCATCCTTCAGCGCCTGCCGAAAGGCGACACTGGCCTCCTCCCAATTCCCCGCCGCGAGATGCTGGTCTCCGCGTTTGACGTCGGCAGAGGTGAACGTGCCGCAGGCAGTAAGCCCAAGACACCAGGCCAGGCCGGTGGTGATCATGAGGACCCGGCGCAGCCAATGACTTTTAATATCGACGTGTGCCGAACGGAAGGATGAACGCATAAATCTGGTCAACAAGGTTGCAACCTCTTTGGTATATCAAACTGACACACATGCGACAATGAGTTTCTCGCATTGCACGGCGAGTGTGCCATGTCCTCGTCTCCTACCTCTTTCGGCAGATATGAGACGAGGCATTAATCGGTGAGAGGATCCGACAGGTGGAAAACTCAGGAAGCCGGATATTTATCGGCTTTCTAGGGAGAAGATCCTATAAACTTCTGCAGAAAATCCGGCGGGAGGTTCAGGGCTCCTTCCGACCGCGTCGGTGACGGCCTACAGCCGCCAATACTTGACGGATCCCGGCAAGGAATCCGGACTCAGCACGCTCTTCACATCGACGACCACATTGTTCCGTTGTTTCCGCAAAGGCTTGAGCAACTCCGCAATACCCATCTGCAAATATTCCTTGTGCGCGACAGCCAGAATAATGCCGTCGAGTTGCTTCAGTTGGTCCCAGGACGAGAGGCGGAGACCATACTCCCCCACCGCCTCTTCAGGCTCCGCCAGCGGATCGTGAACGACCACTTGAATCCCGTACTCTTTGAGCTCATTCACGATATCAGGCACACGGCTGTTCCGCAGATCAGGCACGTTCTCCTTGAATGTCAGTCCCAGAACTCCGACGCGCAGGTCGCTGACCGGTCGTTCCACCTGGCTTAACAATTTCATAGTCTGCTCGGCCACATACTTTCCCATGCTGTTGTTGATGCGGCGTCCGGCCAGAATGACTTCGGGATGATAACCGACAGACTCGGCTTTGGCCGTCAGATAGTACGGATCCACCCCGATACAATGCCCTCCGACCAGACCGGGGTTGAACTTCAGAAAGTTCCACTTAGTCCCCGCCGCTTCCAACACGGATCGCGTGTCAATGCCCAATCGATGGAAAATCAATGCAAGCTCATTCATAAGCGCGATATTGAGATCGCGCTGTGTATTTTCGATCACCTTAGCCGCTTCGGCGACTTTGATGCTGGAGGCCCGATGAATTCCCGCTTTGACGACCATCGCGTAGGTCTGCGCGACAATCTCCAATGACTCCTCGTCCTGCGCTGACACCACCTTGATGATTCGTTCAAGCGTATGTTCCTTGTCACCAGGATTGATGCGCTCCGGCGAGTACCCGACTTTAAAATCGATCCCGCTCTTCAAGCCGGAGGCTTTTTCCAGGATCGGCAGACAGTCTTCCTCCGTGGCACCTGGGTAAACCGTCGATTCATAGACGACGATCGCGCCGGGGGCGAGATTGGCACCGATCAACTCCGATGCTTTTTTTAGTGCGGTGAGATCGGGCTGGAGAGCGTTGTTGATGGGGGTCGGCACCGCCACTATGATAAAGTCGGCTGTCTTGAGATCGCTTGGTTCCGACGTGTACCGAACCCGGCTGGCTTTGAGATCCTGTGGCGAGACCTCCCCGGTCCGATCCACGCCTTTGCGCAATTCATCGACTTTTGTCTTATTGATATCGAACCCGATCACCGGGGCGGATTTGCCGAATGCCACCGCAATCGGTAACCCCACATACCCCAAACCCACCACCGCAATCTGCCGCTGCATCTTCTTCGCCATGTCGCTCCCCTCGTCAATAACCATCGTCGCTCACAGGTATATCGTAAAAAAGAATGGCAGAATATCTCCAATCCGTCAACGATTTCCCATGAGCATCGTTTTCACGTCGCCATGGTTCCTCGTTAGCAACCAGAGCAAAGCGGATCGACCTTCCACAAGGACGACGTTCCTGAAGTGGAGGATTTAATCCGACAGGTTATTGCCTCTTCCGAGAGATCCTCGTCAAAGTAAGCAACGGAGAACTTGTCATCCCTACCCTTTCGCCTTCTGAGCGAACACCGTCGCATCGCAGGCGATGTACTTAATCTGTTTCATGGGCACAATGATGACTTCTTTGGCCGTATCCACTTCGAGCACTTCCATGTCCTCGCTGATCGTGTGACGAATCGCCTCTTTCACCAGCAGTTCCTGATTGTCGGCAAACACGATTTTCACCCAATATTGCACGAGACGCGCTCCTTGTTAGAGATGATGGCTTTCGGCCTTGCCCAGTTCTTGTGATCGTTGCGTGGCCGCTTCAACAGCAGACATCAACGTCGCCCGCAACCGTCCCTGCTCCAGTCGAGACAATCCGGCGATCGTCGTCCCGCCGGGCGAGGCCACCCGGTCCTTCAACAGACCTGGATGTTCCCTCTGCTCGAGGACCATGCTGGCCGCGCCAACCACGGTTTGCGCCGCCAGGACCTGCGCAGTTGACCGGGGCAGCCCCATCAACACCCCGCCGTCCGCCAAGGCTTCGATCATGGCGAAGACGTAGGCGGGCCCGCTTCCACTCAGACCCGTCACCGCATCCATCAGCCGTTCTTCAACCATGACCACCTTACCGACGGAATCGAATAACCTCTGGGCCTTGTCGGCATCCTCAGGCGGTAGGCCCAGGCCAGACTCACCGCCGTCACGCCTTCTCCGATCGTCGAGGGCGTATTCGGCATGGCTCGAACCAGTCTGGTCAATGGCTTGAGCCGGGCCCGCATGCGGGAGAGGGAATAGCCTGCTGCCACAGAAATCATAAGCGGTTGCGAGCGGAGTGCGGACACAAGTTCGGAGAGCACTTCATCGAGCACCTGGGGCTCGACACAGAGTACGATGATGTCCGCTTCCCGCACAGCGGTTCGGTTGTCGGCCGTGACCATCACACCGAATCGTTCGGCAAGCAGTTCCCGGCGGGCGGACTGGGGGTCACTGACGATGAGCTGCCCGGGAGTAGACAGGCCCTTGCGCAGCAATCCTGCCAGCAAGGAATTCGCCATGTTGCCGCCGCCGACAAAAGCAATCTGCGTTCCTGTCAACATGCCGCGATTATACGGACGGCTCTGGAGCCGGCGCAACTTGCAACAGCCGGAAGGGGTTGTATAGAGTGACGACAAGCCTTGCGATCATCGTCCTTTCATCAGAACGGAGCCGACATGAGATGCATCCTTTCGCTCATCACCCTGGGGGCGCTGCTCCTGCTGAGCGACCCGAGTTGGGCCCGCCGGGAAGCCTTGACGGTGGAACAAAAAAGCCATATGGAACGAATCGACCGTGTGTTGATTACGGTCCTCGCCCTCTCGGACAAGGGTACTATCGATGCCGGTCCGCTGGCCGAGGTCGTCGCCAATCGCATGAAAGAGTTCGACTACACCCCCATTCTCGATCCCGCGCAGCCGCACGATGCGGAACTGAAGATCAAATGCGAACAACGAAAGACCTGGGAAGGCACCACCACGATGGGAAGCGATGCCGACCTTCCTGATGCTCCATCTAGAATCTGGAAAGGACCAGCCTGCCAACTCGGCTATCTACTCAGCGGGAAAAAGATGGCCTGGCGCAAGGAGGTCCGCACGGACTTCGACGATCCACAAGCGGCAGCGACGCTTGCCAAGGCCGGCGATCCCACCGCCTTTGCGATGGCCAAATTACAAGCCCGCCTTGAGGACTACGATTTTCCCGCATTGATCACGGCTGAGTGGGGACAGGAAGCGCGCCTGTTTCGTCTTTACGACGACCCGAAGACTCCGGTTGCACGCAAGGTGAAACTCGTGGCCCTGTTCGGGGAACTCTTCTCCGTGAAAGCGATCCCTCGTCTGCTGGACGGATTGAATGGTCCCGATCGCAGCATCGCCAAAGCTTCGGCGCTGGCGCTGGGGAATATCGGCCAGAAAGACACGATTCCGGTCCTCATCAAGACGATGAAGAACGGTGCGCCCGATTTACGAGCGCCGGCGGCTAAGGCCTTGGGTATCGTCGGAGCGCTGCATGGCGACTTCACCATCGTGGATCCCCTGCTCGAAACCCTGAACACCGATGATGTTGCGGTGAAAACCGAAGTCGCCTGGGCGCTGGGAAAATTGCCGGATATGCGGGCTTATGAGCCGCTGTTTGCCCTTCAGAAATCCCTGTACCGCGTGCACGAAAACGACGCAGATCCGAGCCTCGTTAAATTGAAGGAAGCCGTCAATTGGAGTATCAAGCAAATCGATACCTGGGAACACGTGCAGTAGGAGGCATCTTCCGTCGCGCCTGCGCGGGCCCCCGGGCCAGGCCCTGGAACGTCGTCCTATCGCAAGCCCTGGCAATGTTGCTCCTGGCCTGTGTCGCGGGAACGGGGCAGGCTCAGGTCGTGGGTGAAGAAGCGGAACTCGACCGACTCCGCACGAAAGCGGAAGAGGCCATGGGCAATGACGATGCGGAAGGCGCGGCGATGAACATGGGGCGCGCAGCCTTGATGGCGGCGCAACTCGCCACGCGACAAACCGAGGCGGCTCCGCGACGGACGTTCAAGGTCACGGAACATCTCTATCGTTCGCAGGAGCATGGCTACCGGGCCGTCGCCCTGTTTCGCCGGGCCGGCGGGGAACTTCCCGCTTCAGCCGGCGTCTGTGGAAGTCTTCAGCTTGCCCAACTCGAACTGCAGCATGCCCAGGAGGCCCTCACAAGACTGGAGCCTGCAGAGCGCCAGGACAGAGCCTCCGCTCGACTGACGGCCATCCGGCAGACGACAGACGATTGGGCCATTGTGTTGGCATCGATGCAAGGCGAGTTTCGCTGCCCCGGCTAGCCAGGACGATTCCTGAACACCTGCTCCGTCGTCCGATCCTCTTGCCCGGCGGGGCTTTTCTCGTTCGGCCTCCTCGACGGACTGCAAGTACGCCTGCGTCGGCCTTACTTGCGAGAAGCCCCGGCGGGCTTCGGTCTCAAACGCCTCGCTGAGGTATTCATGAATAATCCTGGCTCGCCGGCCGTTGAAAAACGCCGCCAGCTTCGTTCTCGCATCGCTCAGAGGCTCGACCTCGCGAGACCCTGCAGATATCATTTCTTCATCGGCTGCAGACTTCATTCATAAGTTTTGCCGACAGACCGTCTGTCTGCGGGATGCGCAAACAGGCCATCCGGCAAGGCCGCAGCAATGCGAGGAGACGAGCCCACATTGTTCTTACCCGCCCGCCCCGAGCTTGCCGAGACAAGCTCATTTCCCATGTGCGGTACGTTGAGCCTCCGAGCGATGCGAGAACGCCGCCGCCGGGCTGTTTCCGCGTCCTGCATGTGCTAGTCGTCTTCCGGATTGATGATATGCAGCCCGGCGGGACGACAGGCTGCCAGCAGTTGCTTGTCCGCACTCACGACCGTCAGCCGGAGCGGTTTCAGTTCCAGGGCCAAGGCCAGATGCAACAGCTGCGGCGAGCGTAGCGCCGGATAGTCCAGAATCAATTCCTTCGCCGCCAGATAGGTATCCATCGTCGGGGAAATAAATTGAAAGAGCCCTTGCGAGGCTTCCATCTCGAACTTATACAATACCGAATAACAATCGTCCCGGGTTATTTCCCCCTGCTGCGCGCGGACGGATAAGGCCGAATAAAAATCCGTGACAGACCACATGGGAAGGATGGCCACCTTCCCCCGCTTCACCATGAGCTTGTTGACGACCCGGGTGCCGCGTTCCATGCTGTAACGCTTGACCAGCGCCGTGGAATCAAAATAGTAGTACGGCATCCTACACCCTCCCCTTCAAGAGACTGTCCGCCAGCGGCGACTGGAGCTTGGAAAGGCGATCCTGCAACTCATCCAGCGGCAATTCCTCGTAATAACCTTGCTTGCGAAAGATGCTCACGATGTCGCTCTTCAACATCTGCTGCGTATCTGCAGTCAGCCGCTCGCGCAAACGTTTTTTCATCGCCTGGCTCGACAGCCGGCGTCCGCCGCCGGCCTGTTCGCCCGCCTTCCGGGTCCCTGTTTTACGCATTCCCTCTCCTCTCTCCCGTGGTTGATTCGTAGCTGTTAACGACTGGACGGCTGAGCCGCCCCTTTCGGACAACCGGACGGCGCAGAGGCCGAAACCGATAGTTCCGTCTCCCCATACACATGCGCCGCCACGGCATGGGCCAGATCGGACGAAAACTCCTGCTGCATCACACGAACTGCTTTGGCCGCAGCCTCGCGCTCCGTCACGTGCCCTTCCTTTCCGCCTTTCGACATCGCCCCGATGACGCGGCGGGTCGAGACCTCTTCGATCACCGCGTCGGTGCACCATCGAACATAGCGGAACTGCGGATCAGGCACTTCAATCGGCCACATCCGCACAGTTCCCTTGATCAGCAACTCTGCCGGAGCAGCCCCGGCGGCCTGGCCACGGCCCACCACGGAGAATCCTTCCTGAGTGAGGCCATCCATGAGCGCCCGCTCAAGCGGCTCCGCCTGTTCACCCGACACGTCTACGGCCATCCCAAAGTTCATCGCCAGAAACTGTTCCAACTCAGCGATTAATTCGGCCACCCGATAGGCAGCCGGATTGCCTTGCCCGCTCGATCGAATCGTGCGCAGATCGGTATTGTAGGCCTCGCGAAGCACCAGGTTCTTGGCGGCCCGTTTCAGATTGCGCACATGCGAGAGCTTGTCTGGCGTCTGATGCGCTTCGGCCACTTCGGTTTGAATCGTCCGATCGAGCTCCGTGAGGCGCTCCACCATCGCCGCTTCGGCCTGCGCCCGGTTCATGCCTGCCAGAGCATAGTACTGTCGCGCCTTTTGGTCAAACCAGGTATCCAGAACCTGCACATTCTCCAGCACCTTGTCCGTGGTCACGCGCGTCACATTGTCGAGAGTCAGCCGGCGTTCGGTGTTCGTGTGCCCGCGAGTTTCCACCACCAGGTAGGACTCCCAATCCTTGGCCTGGGCCGTGATCTCCGCCTTGAAAATCCGCGAGACAGCCGCATACGCCTGCTCCGTGGCTTGAGGCCGCGAATCCGCCTGGCCCACGCCCACAAGATATTGCGTAGAAGGGAACTGGGTGCTGCTGCCGTCGATCCAAGACGGACGTGAAGATCCGCCCAACCATCCGCATCCAGCGCACAACAACAACGCCAGCGCAGCGAGACCAGCCCGTCTTCCTCGATCCGTCACGATGCGCATGGATGACCTCATAACATCACTCGTTCGATCAGGAATATCGTTTGTCCTGCCCTCAGCACCAGCGGACGCGAGGGGCCTGCCTGCGGCGCGCCGCTCAGGCGCGTCACAGCCTGAATGCGGCTTTCATATTCGCCAGGCGGCACCCAGAGGCGGGAAATTTGAATCTCATCCGGCAAGGTGCGCCAGCTTCTCGTATCGGCGACTTCCGACGCCACCGCCAACCCATGAGTGAGTACTCCTACCAGCAACCCGACCCAGGGCGCATCGCCCTTATTGACCGCATGTTGCGATCCGCGGGTAGCGGCTTCGGCCGCGGCAAATTTCACCGCTGCCCGGGCGAGCGCCTTCGTCGTGATTCCCGGCATTCGATCCGAGAGGGACCGTTCCGCCAACGCCGTCCCGTTGTAGACCAACTCGGACTTCGCAGAGATCGGCTCTCCTGCTCGCGGCACTACCGTCACCGCCTCATGCATGACCTGCGTCTTTTGCGGCACCAGTTTGGGTAGGGCAACCCGCACGACGCGTCCGTTCAGGCCGTACAACACACTGTCCGCCGCGCGACGCTCCTGGCGATTCGACGAATGGATAACACCCCGGTTCAACAGCACCAACTGGAGTGCGCTGAGACTGATCGGGATGTCAAGGAACACCTCTTCCTTGCGCGGCGCGCGGCCATTATAGCCGATCACCACCACCTGGGCGAGATTCGCCTGTTCGTCTCGCGGGAGCCAGCGTGTCTCAGGAAACTGTCGCCGGTACTCCTCGAACTCGGTGGTCATGTGAAGGGCCTCCGTGGTCCGGAGCAGATCCGCGCGGAGCATCGGCGGCATGGGCGTACGCGCCCAGCCTTTGGCGGCCTCATAAATGTCATAAGCCTTGCGATAGGCGATGAGGGCATTGTTGAGATCACCGGTCGATTCGTACAGCAGACCCGTCAGATAGCGGGCAAATGCATCCTCGCGATACCCGTCTTTTTCCTTCGCGCTGTCGGACAACACGTTCAAGCGGTGATCGATCTGCCGCGCCTCGACGACGGCTTCCATCAGTTGCCCCATGGCCGCGTAGTTCAGCGCCTTGATGATGTTGATCATCACATGTTCATAGGGATCCCCTTCGTACGGCAGCACGTTGTCGTTCGTCAGAAAGGCGGCGGTTTCCGTCCTGACCGTCCGCGTATACAGCCGTTCGACTTCCTGTGCTGCGAGTTCGAGCTGTGAATTGCTCTGCACGTACTCGCCGGCGAGATGCAGGGTCATCCCCCGGTCCATGTTATAGAGGAGGCGATTGCGCGGCCCGTATTCGGACTCAGCCTGCGCCATGACGCCATCCGCCCGGCGAGGGTCGTTTGCTGCCAGGCTCTGATCGATGAGGAGATAATGGTTGGCGGACAACCCGCAGCCGGACAGCAGCCACAGCAAGCCCCAACAAATCGCTGCCAGAGAGGCACCAGAAATGAAACGGCCTCCCTGAGGGGAGGCCGTGGTCGATGGGAGATGGAGTCTCAACAGAATACGTCGGGCTAAAAAATCGTTCGTTTCTTTTCAACGACTTTCTTGATCTTCTTCTGTCCGAACCAGGCCTTCACATTGTTTTCCATATCCACCATTTCCAGATCGATCTGGTAGAAAACCGCTTTGGCGCCGTCCTGCTCGTCGAGAATCGTAGCGATGCTCCCGCGCATCATATAGTCGGCGCCGATTTCCTTGCCGGGCGCCTTTTGCGTGTCTTCCCGGGCGTGGACGGCCTGCTCACGTCGTTCCTCACGCACCTCTTCCCGTTCGCCCTTGCCGGCGACGAACGTCACTTTTTGCGAGTTGGTCAATTCACGCTCCAGATCATTCACGAACGTCTGGACGTTGATATGCTCATGGCTCTTGTTGAGCACCGTCCCGACGATCACGACGGGCTGGCGGCTCTTCCCTTTGGTGAAGTTACCGAGCCAGGGATTGCTCAAGGCTTCCTTGACCATGGCC
>JACCDZ011013115.1_pt1 | contig 128364 bp, 118 predicted proteins | sample 7449551 | NCBI WGS metagenome assembly JACCDZ01 (sample SAMN15323452, study PRJNA562643) | freshwater metagenome | isolation source: river surface water | place: USA:Blue River Watershed | collected 2017-08-18
CACTAAGGAGGCAGCACATGCGTAACGTGTTGGCACTTGGAGCTGCGGTGCTTTTCATCAGCTCCGTTGGTGTTGCAGGCGCTCAAGAGCGTTTGCCACAGTCCTCGTCGGGATCAGGTTTCGGTGTCGGCACCGGAGTCGGAGACGTATCGGGCAACTCCGGCCGTACGGCGGCGTTCGATCGGACCGCTTTCATGGAACGTCTTTCCCAAGCGGAAACGGTGTTCGGCCGCGTGTTGGCCATCGATCTTCCCGGTGGAAAGCTTCACCTGGAAACCGGTGGTAGTTCTCATGATGAGGGCCGAGCTGGAACAGGTGCTATGTCCTCGCTCACTCTATACATTGATGAGAAGACCAACCTTGACCAGGTGCGTGTCTTGAATGCCGGTGACGACATTTCAGTGCAGGTCATTGAACCGGCAAACCAAAGGGCTGAACAAGGCGTGTACGGGACTGGTCGCAAACTTGTACGAGAAGTGTATTTGTTCCGCGGCAACGAGAAGTTGGCTGGTTTTGGTGGTCTCGGCCAGCGCCCGGCTCCGTCTACTGAGCGTGGCATCGAGACCGTTTCCGGCACCGTTACCGGTGGATTGGTCGGCGGAGTGTTTCCTGGCACGATCACATCGGGTGTGGTTACCACCAGCGTCGGCGAATTTACCGGTCAGGCACCTTGCTGGAACTGTGAACCGCAGCCAGGATGGGGTTACCAGACTGTGGCGCCGGAAACCAAAGTGCAGAACAAGTCTGACTATGGAACCGATGGTGCCAAGCCGAACCTGCAGAAGGGCTTGACTAACTAAGAATTAAAGCCATGTGAATGGCTGGATTTTGAGCGGGGTGCTTCGAAAGGAGCACCCCGCTTTTCATTCCTTCGGCGATATCTATACATCCCCGTTGCAACACAGTGGTTCGCTTGGTACCATCACGAATACCTGCTATAGAAAGTGGACATGTCTGAAACGCATTTCACTGTGCCCACCCCCGATGAGGAATTGGATCTTCGCGGTGTGATTTGCCCCTACAATTTCGTGAAGACCAAGCTCAAACTCGAGAGTATGGCTCCCGGGCAACTGCTGCTGGTTCATCTGGACGACGGTGACCCCATACGGAATGTGCCTCGCAGTGTAAGTGATGATGGCCATGATGTGTTATCGCAGGAGCGGGCCGAGCAGTCCTTCCGTGTCGTGATACGAAAACGTCTCGACGAATAGTCGTCATACCGTTCCCTCTGCTGTCTTCCCTCGTCTTTTCAGGCCCTCCACAATTAACGTGATCTGCGACCTGGTATCCTGAAGGGCATTTCTTGCGAGGACAGTGCGGATTCGTCCTCTCACGACTTTCTGCGTGGCTTTCGTAAGATCCAGCGCCACGACCACTCGTCGATTCCCGAATATGGTCAAGATAAGGGAGAGCAGGCAGGATAGCGTTTGCGGTGGGGGGAGAAAGATCATGATTCGCGACTCGGAGCGGAGCGATTGAAGGCGATGCGTCATGTTGCTTAGCCCGCCGGCCCAACGTCCGTCGAAGACAAATGAGTCTCCGTCCATGCCACACAGCGCGGCTGCTGCAACAACGGCAGACGCCCCTGGAATCACTTCAATAGGGAGGTGTGCCTTGGATGCTGCGGAGATCAACGCTCGGCCGGGATCATAGATCGCAGGCATTCCACAGTCCGACACCAGAGCAATCTGGAGGCCTTGGTGGAGGCGCTCTAACAAAATTGGCGTTTTCTCAGCGGCACTCTCCCGATCATAGGTCGTGACGGCGGCCTGAATGCCGTGATGCGAAAGCAACGCTTGAGTGGACTGAGGATTTTTTGCTGCGATCAAATCAACCTGTCGAAGCGTCGACAAGGCTCGAACCGTGATGTCATCGGGATGCCCGATCGGTACCCCCACGATGAACAAGCTTCCTGGCCTGGTGCCGGATTGAGCGCACTTTTCTTGACTCCGTTCTCGTCGCATCGATATAATTTCCAGTTGCTGAAAAAAGTAGCTTTGCGCTGAAATGTTGCGAGGATAGGGGTAGTATGTCGTCGGTTTTCTTCATGCTCACGATGGGGCTGTATTTCGTGAGTACGGTGTGTTACCTGGCCTATTTGCTCCGCCGTGCCGAAACCCTCTCAAAGGTCTCGCTGGGAATTACCGCCGCCGGCTTTGCGACGCATACCGTCGCGCTGGTGGCTAGGATGGCCGATTCAAGCCAGGCCCAGTTGCCGACGTTTCATGAAGCCCTCTCATTCTTTTCCTGGATGCTCATTCTCGTCTTCCTCGCGGTAGAATTTCGGCGGCAACTCCATGTTCTTGGCTCCTTCATCGTCCCACTGGCGCTGGTGTCCCTTGTCACCGCTGCAGCATTTCGTTCGGATGGGGCGTCCAGCCTTCAGCCGGTCTTCAAAACGCTGTGGGTTCATGTGACCCTCAGCATGCTGGGTACGGTAGGTTTTGCCGTCGCCTTTGTTGCAGGGGTGATGTATCTCATTCAGGATGGTCTCCTCAAGTCGAAACGGTTCAACGTGCTCTATGCGAAATTACCCGCCTTGGACTACCTCGATCATTTGAACCAGCAATCGATCGTGATGGGGTTTCCGCTTCTGACACTGGGGATCATCAGCGGCGCGTTTTCTGCCGAGATCGTACGAGGAACCTATGTAAACTGGAACCCTGAGCAAACCTGGGCCATGGTGACCTGGGGGTTCTACTTCGCGGTGCTGGTTGGGCGCCTGACCATTGGATGGCGGGCGAAGCGAGCGGCCTATCTCACGATTATCGGTTTCGCCGGCGTGATTCTGACCCTGATAGGGGTGGTGCTGAAAAGTCATGGGTCGGTGTCCTGATGCATGTCATTGTCGTTGGGTTGAGCCACAAGACCGCCCCTGTCGAGATTCGTGAGAAGCTCGCTGTTCCTGAAAGTCGCCTCCGGGAAGCGCTCAGTCGCCTCTGTACCTATCCCGGCGTACGCGAGGGGCTGCTGCTGTCCACCTGTAACCGTGTCGAAGTGTACGCCGTCGTTGAAGAGTTGGAAAGCGGCTACGAGCGCGTGCAAGAATTTCTGGCTGATACCCACCTGTCGCTTTCCTCGGAACATCTGACCCCGCACCTCTACTGGCATGCCGGCGACCGGGCGATCGGACATCTCTTCCGGGTTGCGTCAAGCCTCGATTCCATGATTGTCGGCGAATCCCAAATTCTCGGACAGATCAAGGATGCGTATGAAGTCGCGCTGACCCACAAGGCGTCCGGGTTGCTGCTCAACAAGATCGTCAAGAAGGCCATTTCGGTCGCTAAACGGGTGCGCACTGAAACCAAAATTGCCGAGACTGCCGTCTCAGTGAGTTATGCGGCTGTCGAGCTGGCCAAGAAGATTTTCTCGAACCTGACCGAAAAAACCGTGCTCTTGATCGGGGCGGGGGAGATGGCCAAGTTGGCGGCTCGTCACCTGATTGCCAACGGGGTACGCCAAGTCAGGATCACTACCAGGAATTTTCAACATGGCCTGGAGCTGGCCCAGAAATTCAACGGCACCGCCGTTCCGTTCGAGGAATACAAGACGGAACTGGCCGAGGCGGACATCGTACTGGTCTCCACCGGGGCCTCACATTATCTGGTTACGGCCGACGACGTGCAGCGGGCGATGAGGCAAAGGATGAGTCGCCCCATGTTTTTGATCGATATATCCGTCCCGCGAAACATCGACCCTGCAGTCAGGCCGATAGACGATGCCTTCCTGTTCGACATCGACGACCTGCACATGCGGGTCGAGCAAAACCGGGAAGATCGGTTGCGCGAGGCGACGAAAGCTGAACAGATGGTGGTGGAAGAGGTGGCGGTGCTTGGGCAGTGGTTGCAGTCCTTGGAAGTCACGCCGACCATTGTGGCGTTACGCGGCCGAACCGAAGAAATCAAGCGGCGCGAGGTGGACAAGGTTCTGGCGCGTTTGGCGCATCTGTCCTCGGAGGATCGAGCCGCCGTGGAGGCGCTGGCCTCGGCCATTGTGAATAAAATGGTGCATGGCACGATGGTGACGTTGAAAGCCGAGGCCACCTCTTCCAGTGGTGCCGCCTATGTCGATGCGGCTCGCCGGTTTTTCAGCCTTGAGGAAACCCAGGCTGCATACCCATCCGCGCAGGCTGATGCTCAGGATGTACCGGGAGGGGACGGCGTCGATAATGGAACAGGTCGGTTTTCGGAGGAGTCACTGGTACAGCATACAAGCAAGGAGCAAGGCCGGCGAGTCAGCTAACGGGTGCGCCGGTGACAATCCCATGAGCAGATTACTCTCTATATGTGACCGGTCATTGGCGACACACCGACCAGATCGTGGTTCCCGATGAGTCGTTCGACGCTGGTTCTCGGGACGCGTGGCAGTAAGTTGGCCGTCCATCAGAGTCAGTGGGTGCAGGCGCGTCTGCAGGAGCTGGCGCCAGGGCTGACCATTTCTCTGAAGCGCATTCAGACATCCGGCGATAAGATCCTCGATGTCCCGCTGGCCAAAATCGGCGGAAAAGGGTTGTTTGTCAAAGAAATCGAGGATGCGCTCCTGAGCAAAGAGATCGACCTTGCCGTCCACAGCATGAAAGATGTCCCGACGGCGTTACCGGAGGGGTTGGACATTCTCTGTGTGCCGCCCCGCGAAGATCCGCGGGATGCCTTGATTACCCGCGACGGTTGCCCGTTGGACCAATTGAGGCCGGGTGCTCGCATCGGCACCAGCAGTTTACGACGCCAAGCTCAATTGCTGCATCATCGTCCCGACTTCGTCATCGAGATGCTGCGTGGCAATCTGGATACGCGGCTGCGGAAGTTGCGCGAGGGCCAGTTCGATGCCATTGTGCTTGCCGCGGCAGGCTTGAGGCGGCTGGGGTGGGATGCAGAAATTACAGAATATCTCCCCGTGCATCTGAGTCTCCCAGCCATTGCCCAGGGGGCATTGGGTATTGAAGCACGTCGGGACGATACGGTCGTGCGCGAGCTGTTAAGCCGATTTGAGGACCCTCCTACCCGCATCACCGTGACGGCGGAGCGCGCGCTGCTTCACCGCCTTGAAGGCGGATGTCAGGTGCCCATCGCCGCGCATGCCGTGCTTGATGGCGACATCATGACACTGGAGGGTCTCGTTGCCAGCGTCGATGGCCGGCGAATGATTCGTCATCAGATTCAAGGCCGGGCGACCGAAGCCCGCCAGCTTGGCACTAGGCTCGCAGAACGTTTGCTGGCGGAGGGTGGCGATGTCATTCTCAAGGAAATCTACGGGCGGGCGTGATGGTCATGACGACGCGCACAGGAACTGTCTACTTGGTCGGCGCCGGTCCCGGTGATCCCAAACTGCTGACCCTGCGCGGCAAGGAGTGTCTGGAGCAGGCGGATGTCGTGTTGTACGACTATCTCGCGAATGAAGCGCTCCTGCAGCATGTGTCCCCGAAGGCTGAACGACTGTATGTCGGTCGGCGTGGGCGGGGTCAGTATCGTGATCAATCGGACATCAATCGGCTGTTGATTGATCATGCCCAGGCGGGAAAACGTGTGGTCAGGCTGAAGGGCGGGGATCCGTTCGTGTTTGGGCGTGGCGGGGAAGAGGCCGAAGCGGTCGCTGCCGCCGGCCTTGAATTTGAGATCGTTCCTGGCGTGACCGCCGCCGTGGCGGCTCCAGCCTATGCGGGTATTCCCGTGACTCATCGGACGATGGCCTCGACGGTCACCTTCGTCACCGGTCACGAAGATCCCGCCAAAGATCGAAGCAGCGTCGAATGGACCCGGTTGGCGACGGTGCATGGCACGCTGGTGTTCCTCATGGGTATGACCAATCTACCGAAAATCGTGCAATGTCTGCGAACCGAAGGAAAAGACGGCACCACGCCGGTTGCGGTGATCCGCTGGGGGACGCGTGTGTCCCAGCAGACGGTCGTGGGCACGTTGGACGACATTGTGACGAAAGCGGCCGCGGCTCATATGGAGCCACCCACGGTCATTGTGGTCGGAGAGGTGGTACGCCTCAGGACGCAGCTGAATTGGTTCGAACGACGCCCTCTGTTCGGGAAACGGATTCTGGTCACCAGGCCGAGACCTCAGGCCGCGGAGTTTTCCAATCTAATCGAGGCCCAAGGCGGCGAAGCAGTGGAATGTCCGGCCATCGAGATCGTTCCTCCGGAGGATTGGGCCACGCTTGACGCAGCCTTGGCTCGCCTGGCTACGTATAATTGGTTGATCTTCACCAGCGTAAACGGGGTTGCACCCGTCATGACCCGCCTGCTAGAGACACAGCGTGATGTTCGCGCCCTGGCCGGTCTGACGATTTGCTGTATCGGCCCGCGCACGGCCGAGGCCTTAGCCGCCTATGGGCTGCGCGCGGATGTGATTCCAGAACAGTTCCAGGCAGAGGGCATCCTGGATGCACTTGCCGGACGGCAGATGCGGGGGGCGCGCGTGTTGATTCCACGCGCACTGGTGGCTCGCGAGCTGTTGCCGGAACAGTTGCGTGCTCAGGGGGCGGACGTAGACGTGGTGCCTGTGTATCGCACGATCCGCCCTGCCGTCGCGACTGATCGGCTGATCGAGCAGCTCCGGGAAGGCGCAATCGATGTGATTTCATTCACCAGTTCCTCGACGGTGCGTAACTTCGCGGAGCTGTTTGCAACGAAGGAAGAACTCCTGCAGTCTGTCGGGGCGACGGCCGTGGCCTGTATCGGCCCCATTACCGCGGCGACTGCTCGTGAGGCCGGCCTTACGGTACAGGTGATGGCCGCGCAAAATACGATACCGGCGCTGGCGGAGGCCATCGTGCAGTATGTTGAGAATCAGCCCGATAGCCGGCCTACGTCGGCGGCGAAATGATGACTATGTGAGTTGATCGATAGCCAGTTCGTTACTAACAGGGAGGATGCGGCATGGTGCCAGTAAAGTCATTCATGGTTCCGAAGGACAAGTTTATCACGGTGGAGCGCGATGTGGATGTGCGCACCGCCGGTCGAGTCATGCGCGATCGCAACATCGGCAGCCTGTTCGTGACGAACGGGAAAGAGGTCATCGGTATCATCACGGACACAGATATGGTCCGGCGGGTGGTCGCCACCGGGGCGGACATGACCAAGACAACGGTGGAGCAGATCATGTCGGCCCCGCTTGTCACGATCGAAGAACATAAGACGTTGTTGGATGCAAATGATCTCATGGCGCAGACCCACCTCCGCCACCTGGGGGTGACGAAGGACGGGCAACTGGTCGGCATGATTTCGGTGCGTGACCTGGTGGTCTTTCTGACCAATCTGCCGAGGAAGTGAACGGGCCATGGCATTTCCGATTCAGCGCTTGCGTCGTCTGCGGGAACGTGAATCGCTTCGGCGAATGGTTCGTGAAACGAGCCTGACGCCGAACGACTTCATCTATCCCGTGTTCGTCACCGAAGGCCAGGGACGCCGCGAGCCGATCGCCTCGATGCCTGGGCAATCCCGTTTGTCCATCGACCTGCTGGTGCAGGAAGCGCGTGAGGTGAAGGCCTTGGGCATTCCGGCCATGATTCTGTTTGGAATTCCCGATCAAAAGGACGAGTGCGGCAGTTCCGGGTTCGATCCGGACGGAATCGTGCAACGCGCGATTCGTGCGGTGAAGGCGCAGGTGCCGGAGTTGGTGTTGATTACCGATGTCTGTATCGACGAGTACACGAGTCATGGCCATTGCGGCATCGTTCGGGACGGCAAAATTCTTAATGACGAGACGCTGGATTGTCTGAGGACTATGGCGAGGACGCATGCGCAGGCTGGTGCCGATATGGTGGCCCCGTCAGACATGATGGACGGGCGGGTAGCTGCAATCCGTGATGAGTTGGACCGAGCCGGTTTCGTCGACATTCCCATCATGGCCTATGCCGCGAAGTTCGCCTCATGTTTTTATGCTCCCTTTCGCGACGCTGCCAACTCTAGCCCGCAATTCGGTGACCGCCAGTCGTACCAGATGGATCCGGCCAACAAGCGCGAGGCGTTGCGGGAGATCGATCTGGATATCGAAGAAGGCGCCGATATCATCATGGTGAAGCCGGCCATGCCTTATCTGGATGTCATTAGCGCGGCGCGTGAGCGGACACTGCTGCCGGTGGCCGCCTACCAGGTGAGCGGCGAATACAGCATGATCAAAGCCGCCGCGCAGGCGAGATGGTTGGATGAGCGTCGTGCCATGATGGAGTCGCTGCTGTCGATCAAGCGGGCCGGCGCCGAGATCATCCTGACCTATTTTGCCAAAGAAGCCGCTTCGCTGCTTCAGTCACGGCACGTATGAAGATTTCTCGCGGGCTCACCCCCTCCACCTCCAGACCCTATTCGGTCGTGACCATTGGTAATTTCGATGGCCACCATCACGGCCACCGGGCCCTCTTGGATCGGGTAGTGGCGACCGCTCGCCGGGAGGCTGGCACGGCGCTGGTGCTGACCTTCGTGCCCCATCCCGTCAAGATTCTGGCCCCCCAGGTCGACCTTCAGTTTCTCACCACACCTGAAGAAAAACTGGCCCGCTTCGAGGCCGCGGGCATCGATGAAGTGGTGTTTCTGGAGTTTACAACCGCGTTTGCCGGGTTGAGTCCTGCGCAATTCGCGAAACAGGTGCTGTGCGACGGGATCGGCACGCGAGAGTTGTTCGTCGGCGAGCACTTTGCCTTCGGAAAGGGCCGAGCCGGTCGTATTGCGGATTTGCTCGAACTCGGAGCGCAGTTCGGGTTTCGCGTCCATCCGATGCCGCCCGTGACCATCGAGGGAGAGGTCGTGAGCTCGACGCGGATTCGCCGGATGATTCAAGCGGGAGAATTGCAGAAAGCCATTCGTTTTCTCGGAAGACCCTATGGCATCGAGGGGACGGTGATTGCCGGCGCCCATCGGGGGACGGAACTTGGTTGGCCGACAGCGAATCTCCGTCTGCCTGAGGGGCGTGTTATTCCGCCCGACGGGGTCTATGCGGCGAGGGCGCTCTGGAAGGGGAGCAGCTTGGACTCGGTCGTCTACATCGGGACCAGGCCCACGTTCGGGGCGGGAGAACGGCTACTCGAAGTCTCGATCCTCGACGAGCGTCTAGAATTGTACGGAGAAACGATTCGAGTTGAATTGCTGAGTTTTCTTCGTGAGGACCGGGTGTTCGCCTCAGCAGAGGCGCTGACCAGGCAGATTGTGTTGGATGTGGATGCGGCGCGCGCGCACCTGCGCCAGGCGGCGGCACCGGTTCCCGTCCCGGTCTCGACCTTCCATTCCCAGTCATGAGCGATGACAGGTTCTCCCACAGGCATTCATCACCCGCTCCATAAGCAAGTCATTCTGGCCATTCGTGCGCGAAGCCTTGTGGCGCCTGGACAGAAGGTTCTGGTGGCCGTTTCCGGCGGGCCGGACTCGGTGGCATTGCTCTCCATCCTGCACAGTCTGGCTTCCAAATGGAATCTCTCGCTGACGGTGGTGCATTGTAACTACGGCTTGCGGGGCGCCGAATCCGACGGTGATGCCTCGTTTGTCGGCGCTCTCTGCCGCCGGCTCAAACTTCCTTGTCTCGTCAGGTCACTGCCAATTCCCCAACCTGGAGCGGGCGTTTCGAGCTCATTGCAAGCCCGTGCGCGGGACCTTCGTTATCGGCTCTTCCGCGAAGTGGCAGGTGAGCTCGGGGCACACCGAGTGGCGCTCGGGCACACGGCTGACGATCAGGCTGAAACGGTGTTGCTGCGAATGTTACGCGGGGCCGGTTTGCGCGGCTTGGCAGGTATGCCGCATATTCGGGAACGCCTCTTCGTACGACCGCTCTTGGGAGTCACGCGAGGCGAGATCCTGTCCTACCTGGAAACGTTGGGAATGTCCTTTCGGACCGACTCCAGCAATGCCAAATCCATCTATCTTCGTAATCGTGTGCGGCATGAACTGCTTCCGGTGATGGAGTCCCTGGCGCCCGCTACGATCAAGTTGTTGGCAAGACAGGCCGATATTCTGCGCGAGGACGACCGGGTATTGGACCGGTTGGCTGCGCAACGTCTGGCGCGATCCATACAGAGTCGCGATTCGAACAGGATCGTCCTTGATCGGATCGCTTTGCTCAAACAGCCGGCTTCCTTGCAGCGCCGGATGTTGAGGCTGGCAATCCAGGCGTTGTGGCCGTCGGCCGGCGGGTTGCGGGGCGATTGGGTGCTCTCGATCCTGGCCTCTCTGGCGACCCGACGATCGGGCGGTTCGTGGAAAGCCGGGCCCCTAATGGTGACGTCTGAGCAGGGAAAGGTACGGGTCACCATCGCATCCCCCCAACACCTGCCGACAGGGGAGGTCCCTCATTCCGCACCCACAACTCCGGCCTTCGTGGCCGATGCGATGACGATGTCATGCCTGCCGTCGACCGTATCATGGCCGTCAACCGGAGAGCGGATCCACATCCGTGCCGTGACGCGTGAGCGGGGCCTGGCCCTTTTGGAAAGGCCATCCTCAGCGGTCGCCCTTTTTGATGCGGAGCATCTGTCATTGCCGTTGACGGTCCGATCCTGGCGGCGCGGCGATTGGTTTTTCCCCACCGGTATGGCCGGTCGACGAAAGAAATTGCAAGATTACTTCACAGATGCAAAACTGAGTCGGTCTGTGCGAGAACACATGCCGCTGCTGTTGTCGCAACAGAACATCGCCTGGATCGTCGGGCAGCGGATCGATGCCCGGTTTGCGGCCACTGCTTCGACGGAGCGGTTTATTCTAGCCCGTGTGACGAATCCTGTGCGCCGGAAAGGAGTTTGCTAGGAATGGAACGCATTTTTGGTCGCCCCATCGTGACGCAAGAACAGATGCGGACTCGAATCCGTGAACTTGGCCGGCAGATTGCGTCCGACTACGCTGGAAAAGAATTGGTGCTGGTAGGGGTGCTCAAAGGAGCGTATGCCTTCTACGCGGACCTGGCTCGGGCCATCCGGATTCCGATGCGCGTGGAGTTTATCGTGGTGACGAGTTATGGAGCCGGCAAGAAAAGCTCCGGCAAGGTCAAACTGGTGTCTGATCTGACCGAGCCCATCGCGGGCAAGGATGTGCTGCTGGTGGAGGATATCGTGGATTCGGGGCTCACGGTTCAGTATCTCATCAAGACGTTGTCGCGAAGAAGACCCCGATCATTGAAGGTCTGCACGCTGCTGAGCAAACCGGAGCGCCGACGAGTTGACGTAGATCTGGAATACGTGGGTTTTAAGATCCCCAATAAATTTGTGGTCGGTTACGGGCTTGATTACCGGCAGGAGTATCGCAATCTGCCGTACCTTGCGGCGCTCGATCAAGGGGAAGAGGGAGAAGAAGGGGAGCAGGAGTCTGCATGAAAGGTTGTTCCCCTCGCGGAACCTATGGTAACATTCTGCAGGGTTAGCTAATTTTTCGGTCTGCCTAATATCCTCAAAGGAGAGGTGGATGAATTCACGTGTAAAGAATTTATTGTTCTGGGTCGTGGTCGGCCTGTTCATGATTTTGCTGTTCAATTTGTTTAGCGTGCCGACCCATGCGCCGGAAGATGAAGTCATATTCAGTGATTTCATGGCTAAGCTCGACAAGGGCGAGGTCATGAAAGTGACGATCAAAGCCAACCACATCAGCGCTATTCTCAAAGATCAAAGCCGGATTCGGACCTATACGGCTGAGTATCCTGAGTTGGTCAAGCATTTGCGCGAGAAGGATGTGCAGATTGAAGCCCGTCCGCCGGATGAGAGCCCATGGTACATCACATTTTTGGTGACCTGGGGACCCTTCATTCTCTTCCTCGGGCTCTGGTTCTTCCTCATGCGTCAGATGCAGATTGGCGGCAACAAGGCTTTGTCCTTTGGAAAAAGCCGCGCCCGCATGTTGACCGAAGAACGTAAGAAGGTGACCTTCTCGGATGTCGCCGGCATCGAGGAAGCCAAAGAAGAAGTCCTCGAGATCATTGAGTTTTTGAAAGATCCACGCAAATTCCAGAAACTCGGCGGGCGTATTCCGAAGGGCGTTCTTATCGTGGGCCCTCCCGGCACGGGTAAGACTCTTTTGGCCAAGGCTATTGCCGGTGAAGCTGGAGTCCCGTTCTTCAGCATCAGCGGCTCGGATTTCGTCGAAATGTTCGTCGGAGTCGGCGCATCGCGGGTAAGGGATCTATTTGAGCAGGGAAAGAAACATGCTCCCTGCATCATCTTCATTGATGAAATCGATGCGGTGGGTCGTTTGCGCGGCGCCGGTCTTGGCGGAGGCCACGACGAGCGTGAGCAAACTCTGAATCAATTGCTAGTGGAGATGGACGGGTTCGATACGACGGAAGGTGTGATTTTGATTGCAGCGACGAACCGTCCGGATGTGCTGGATCCGGCGTTGTTACGTCCAGGCCGTTTCGACCGCCAGGTCGTCGTCAACAGGCCGGATCTGCGTGGCCGCTCGGAAATCCTGAAAGTGCATACCAAGAAAGTGCCCCTGGCTACAGACGTCGAACTCGAGAAGATTGCACGGGGGACGCCTGGTTTCTCGGGCGCCGACCTCGAAAATCTTGTGAACGAAGCGGCGCTGTGGGCGGCTCGGCTGAATAAGAAAGAGGTCGAGCTGATCGACTTCGAAATGGCGAAAGATAAAGTGCTGATGGGCGCGGAACGGAAGAGCATGGTGCTCACTGACGAAGAGAAACGCACCACGGCCTACCATGAAGCCGGGCATGCGCTCATGGCGAAACTCTTGCCCGGGACGGATCCCGTGCACAAGGTTACGATTATTCCTCGCGGTCGGGCGCTTGGCGTGACGATGCAGCTTCCGACCGACGATCGCCACAATTATTCGAAGGACTTCCTCTACAACAATCTCGCGATTCTCATGGGCGGGCGAGTGGCGGAGGAGTTAGTGCTGCATGATGTGACGACGGGGGCGGGCAATGATTTGGAGCGCGCGACGGATCTTGCCAGGAAAATGGTGTGCGAGTGGGGGATGAGTGAAAAATTGGGTCCGTTGACCTTTGGCCGAAAAGAAGAGGAAATATTCCTTGGCCGAGAGATCGGGTCCAAACGCGATTTCAGCGAGCAGGTTGCCCTGGAAATCGATCATGAAGTCAGGCGACTGGTGACGGAAAATTACGAACGCGCAAAGCGGATCTTGACTGACAATATGACCAGCCTGAAGGCGCTTGCCGAAGCCTTGCTGGAAAAAGAAGTGTTGGATGCGTTGGAGATCGACCAGATCCTCATTCAGGGATCCTCATCGCAGACGGTTCCCGCCTAAGCTGTATATGACTGGCTTTGCAGGAGTGCCTGGTATGGTGCTCCTGCGAAGCAGGTTCATCTTGTGAGTTCCATACCAGGGATTGGGAAAAGCTTCTACCCTCATCGGTCGTCCTTCCCCATGTCCCTTCTATAGTTGGCTCACGTCATTCCCTGTCGTACAGTTCCTCACTGATACAAGAAGGACTTGCCGTTGACCCTGCCGAACCAGACCTCATCCGGACCGCGTGTCCTTACGGCGGGTCCAAAGAGCTTCACCTTCGAATCGGGTCCGCTCCTCATGGGTGTCCTCAATGTCACTCCCGACTCATTTTCTGATGGGGGAACCTACCTTACAATTGAACAGGTTGTGAGTCATGCCAGGCAGATGCAGGCCGAAGGCGCCGATATCATCGACATCGGCGCGGAGTCTTCACGGCCCGGCGCACAACCGATCGATGAGACTGAGGAGTTGCGCCGGTTGATCCCCATGGTGGAAGCGGTGCGGGATGCAGTACCTCTTCCTATTTCAGTGGATACAACTAAGGCTGTTGTAGCTCGCCTGGCCATTCAGGCGGGCGCAGTTATCGTGAACGATATTAGTGCGTTGCGTGGTGATCCGTTGATGGCCGGGCTAGTGGCTGAGACCGGTGCCGGGGTAGTATTGATGCATATGCAGGGGACGCCGCAGACCATGCAGAAGGCGCCGCGCTATGGGAATGTGGTGGAGGAGGTTTCCCAGTTCCTGCAGGAGCGGATTCAGATCGCGATTGCGGACGGTATCCGGCCAAGTCAGATCATCCTTGACCCCGGCTTCGGTTTTGGTAAGCTCCAAGAGCATAACCTTCAATTGCTCGCTGAGTTCGAGGTCTTTACAAAACTCGGCTATCCGCTGTTAGCCGGGGTATCCCGGAAACAGTTTATCGGGAACCTGGTTCGGCAACCGGTTCACGAACGGGGGTATGGTACTGCCGGAGCCATCGCGGTTGCCGTTCTGAAAGGCGCCCGCATTATTCGTGTGCATGACGTTCGAGCTATGAAGGACACGGCCACCGTTGTGTCAGCCATTTCCCGTCACGCGCGTTCTTCTGTAGGGGTATCCAATGCGTAAATTGTTCGGCACAGACGGCGTTCGCGGGGTGGCGAACCTCGAACCAATGACCAGCGAAATCGCCATGCAACTGGGCCGCGCAGCCGCCCATATTTTCATGCGGCGGGCTGGCCGGCATCAAGTCGTTATTGGAAAAGACACGCGCTTATCAGGCTACATGCTGGAATCGGCATTGACTTCGGGTATCTGCTCGATGGGAGTCGATGTCCTGCTTGTGGGCCCTTTACCGACTCCGGCCATCGCGTTCCTCACGCGAAGTTTGCGCGCGGATGCCGGCGTCGTGATTTCTGCGTCGCATAATCCTTATCAGGATAACGGAATCAAGTTCTTTTCCAACGAAGGGTTCAAATTGCCCGACGAGGTTGAGGCGCGCATCGAACAATTGATCATTTCCGACGAAATCAAACACCTGCGGCCGACGGCTGACGCAATCGGGAAGGCTTATCGCATCGGCGATGCCGAAGGGCGCTATATCGAATTCGTCAAACGATCGCTTCCCCGGGCCCTCGATTTTCAAGGGATTAAGTTGGTGGTGGATTGCGCCAACGGCGCAGCCTATAAGGTGGCGCCCGCCGTGCTCCGAGAATTGGGTGCTGAGATTGAAGTCATCGCGAATACTCCGGATGGCATGAATATCAACGACCGGTGCGGGGCCGTGCATCCGGAACGACTGCAGGAGGCCGTACGTCGATATGGCGCGCATATCGGCATTGCGCTGGACGGGGACGCAGATCGGGCGATTTTCGTCTGTGAGCAGGGCAAGATCATCGACGGGGACCATGTCATGGCCGCACTGGGCCTCGATTTGCACGGGCAGGGCCGGCTCGCTGCTCAGACGGTGGTGGGAACCGTCATGAGCAATTTCGGGTTGGAAATCGCCATGAAGAAGGCCGGTATTCAACTGATGCGGACCCCGGTGGGAGACCGCTACCTCATGGAGCGGATGATGGCCGACGGGTATAACTTCGGCGGGGAGCAATCCGGCCACTTCATTTTCCTGGACCATAACACCACGGGTGACGGGTTGATTTCGGCGCTGCAGATTCTCTCGCTGATGAAACGCACCGGAAAGCCTCTTTCTGAGCTGTCGAAGGCGATGACCGCCGTGCCGCAGATTCTGCTGAATGTGAAAGTGAAACATAAGCCCGACCTGAATCAAATCCCAGACATTCAGCAGGCCATCAAGAGTGCAGAAGCGACCCTAAACGGGAGTGGCCGCGTGTTGGTGCGCTATTCCGGTACCGAGGCACTCTTGCGGATCATGGTCGAAGGTGAACGCGATTCCACTATCCGTGAGGTGGCTGATCACCTCGCGGATATTGTTCGTGCCCGCATCGGGTAGCACCCGTCCCCTGCCCGAGGCGCCGGATGTTGCCGTCTCTGACGATCACCTTCATCCTCGGAATCGGCCTCGGCTCCTATCTCATATTTTTTCCTCTCAGCATTGCGATCCTTCTCACGGGGTTCACCATCGCCGGTATCCTCGCCGAGCGGCAAGGGCTGCTCACGTCACGGCACAGCAGCCTATTGCTGGCCTGTCTCTTTGGCGGGTGTTTGTATTGGACATTGTTCGCGTGGATCACTTCGCATGTTCCGGTGCCGGACCGTCCTGGCGCCCTTCCGGCCCGCCTCGTCGGAACCATCGTTGAACCGGTTCATCATGCCCAGGGCCGACTGACGGCGCTGGTGCAGGTGACCGCCAGCGACGATCCTGAGCTGACCACGCCGTTTCACCTCCGTCTAACCTGGCGAAATCCAGACCGCGATCTCCAGCGCGGGTTACAGGTTCGTCTGCGAACTCATGTGCATGCCCCGTCGGGGACCGTGAACCCGAGGGGGTTTGACTATGCGGCCTATCTGGATGCGCAAGGCGTGGATGCCGTGGGCTCAGTGACCGATGCCGGCGCCGTTGAGGTGCTCGGTGCCGAGGATGGCCTGGTGTCGTATCCGTTCTCCTCACGGATTGAAACATGGCGCAGCCGGGTGCGAAGTGCAGCCGACTCGTTACCCCAGCCTGCCCAGGGTTTGTTTCTGAGCTTAACCATCGGAGAGCAGGGCTTCCTCGTGCCGGAAGTCCGCGAGTGGTTCATGACGACCGGAACGGTGCATATCCTCTCCATTTCCGGATCACATCTCGGGCTCATCGCATTGCTGTCCTTCGCGCTGGTCCGGCGGGCCTGCCTCCTGCTTCCCTCCATGCTTCTCCTGAGCCTTTCGCGATGGCTGATACCGAACAGGCTGGCGGCTGTACTGACATTGGTGCCGGTCCTAGGGTATACCCTGCTGGCCGGGGCGGAGACGGCCACGATTCGTTCGGCCATCATGATCGTCGTCGGTCTCTGGACGGTATGGCTCGGCGCGCCGCACTATCTCCTCCATGCTTTGGCGGCGGCAGCGGGGTTGACGCTCCTGGTGCACCCGTCCGCGTTATATGACATCTCCTTTCAACTTTCCTACGTCTCGGTATGGGTGCTGGCGTTGGCCTTACGACGGGAGGCGCGCACAGACGAATTACCGCCGCCGCCGAAAGGGATCGCCAGCCGGACCACCTATTGGTTGCAGGAGTCCGTTCGGCTGACGGCGTGGGTTACGCTGGCGACCTTGCCGCTGGTAGCCTGCTACTTCAATCAAGTCTCCTGGATGGGGGTTTTCGCAAATCTTCTCATGGTGCCTTTCGTTGGCTGTATCCTGCTACCGATCAGTTTGCTGTCTGCCGTCTGGGTGATTGTAACTCATGGGAGTACGCTTCCTCTTGCAGGATTCATCGACGCACTCGGGCAGGGGCTGATCGCCTCGACGCATTGGTTAGCCGGCCTGCCGGGCGCGGAATGGTTTGTGGCCGCGCCGACTGTTCCCCTGATGGCGCTGTTCTACCTACTGGGTTGGGCGATGCTGACCGGTCAGCCCGCTCACGCCGCACCATTGTTGAGGTGCGCGATGGCGGCGGGGATGGCCTGTATCGTCATCTGGTGGCTGTGGTCTCCGCGTCCGTTCAGTCGGGAGGGACAGGTGCGGGTGACGTTTCTCGACGTGGGGCAGGGGGATAGCGCCGTCGTCGAGTTGCCGGAAGGGAAAGTGCTGCTGATCGATGGCGGGGCGACCTATGAGCGGTTTGATATGGGGCGGAGTGTCGTGGCGCCTTTCCTCTGGAATCGCGGCATTCGAACGATCGATCATGTCATCGGTACGCATCCGCAATTGGATCATGTCGGAGGGCTGGCCTGGATATTGGCGCATTTTCAGGTCGAGAACTTTTGGACCAACGGCGTGACACGGAACGAAGAATTCTGGCGCAAGATCGAGCAGGTTCTGGCGCGACGGCATCTCCAAGCGGAGGTGGCGGAGCAAGGACGACGGATGGTGGAAGGCGCCAATTGCGGCATGGCCGTGCTGAACCCGCCGCCGGGCCGCGATGGATCCTCCGCAGGAAAACAGGAATCGTTGAATAATCTGTCGGTGGTGACGGAGCTCACTTGTGGTGGTCAACGGATGTTGTTCACGGGGGACATCGAACGAGAGGCCTTGACGCGTCTCGCTCAATCGGGCCATCTCGGCCACATCAATCTGCTGAAGGTTCCACACCATGGGTCCCTGAGTTCGCTGGATCGTGGCTGGCTGAATACAGTCAAGCCGGATATGGCCGTGGTGTCTGCCGGCCGCCGCAACTCCTATGGTCATCCGGCCGGTGAGGTGTTAGCGGCCTATCAGTCCGTGCAGACGCAGATCTGGAGAACGGATCGGGACGGCGCCGTGTGGGCCGATCTTGATCTGGCTCGCCAGCATCTAGCCGTCCACAGCACCAGAGAGTGGCAGCTTCAAGCGGCGCTCTCATCGTCGCCCATCTGGTCCATCGAACGGGACAATTTGCAGCGTCTGTGGCGTCGCTGGAATTGGAACTAGTTCCGACTCCGACCTGGTCCCGCCCCCTTCACCTGTTACATGGCCCATTGGGCAGAAAGTCCCCACTACTCAGTTGACGAGCTTGCCGGATGCCCATTTTTTCACCACTGCCGGGTGTCAATTTTGGCGACAGGCAAAGGAATTCCGGCATAAGTCGTCAATATGGCGCGGGGAAGACCGAATGGTAGCAAGGCATAGCACATGCACATACTTTACAGCTGCGGGGCAGAGAATCGGTCTTAACTCATTCGGAATGTGGTGACCGTCGGAGAAAAGGCAGTGGGATGATGGCGAATCGATTGTTGTTTTTGGCTCCTGCGCCGCCTTCTGATCGTCAGGGTGGGGGAGCCTTGCGGATGTTGCATCTGTTGCGCTTCCTGGGGAGCCGGTTTCAGGTAGACCTGATCGCACCGGCGCTTGAGGGCATGGAGGAGGCCCAACAGTTATTGAAACATGTCTGCGCGGACATGACCTTTGTCACGCCGCAGGGGCCCGGTTTGCTGGATCGAATCGGCCAGGTGAGCCCCTATGGGAAAGACCGGGCCTTGGCTGCAGCGGTACGCGAGCGGTTGGCGAGCGGCTTGTACGGCGTGATCCATGTGGAAAAGCTCGCCATGATTCCCTCTGTGCCGGCACGGACGGCGGTGCCGGTCGTGTTGGACATTTGGTCCTATGGCCTGCCGAGCCCGCTGCGGATACTTAGGTATGGGGGTGGGACCATCACCAGATCCAAACAACTGGTGCGTCGGATCAAACTGGGCCTCTTTGACCGGTGGTGTTGGCCCATGGCCTATTGCATCACCGTCGTCTCTGAGGAAGACCGAATCCGTTGCGAGGGTGCGCACCCAGGGCAGCGTGTGCTGGTCGTCCCCAACGGCGTCGATTGTCGGACGATCCTTCCTAAGCCCGACCATGTCATGACCTCGCCGGTGCTGCTCTTCACGGGTGACATGGCCGCCGAGGCCAATATCGAGGCCGCGACCTTTCTTGCCACGGACGTGTTTCCAGCCATCCGTCGAGAGTTTCCCAAGGCGGAATTACGGCTGGTGGGGAGAAATCCGGATCCGCGGGTGGGGCGATTGGCCGGGCAGGGCATCATGGTCACGGGTGCCGCTCCCGACATGCAGGGACATCTGCGGGCCGCGACGATCTATGTCGCGCCCCATTTCACCGGGTCCGGCACGCGCACGAGACTCCTGGAAGCGATGGCGGCCGGATTGCCGATCATCACCACCTCCTTCGGGATCGAAGGGATGAAGGTACAGCCGGGCCGAGATCTGCTTGTGGCCGATCAGCCTACCGACATGATTGAATCGATTCACACGCTGCTCGCGAGTCAGTCGGATCGGGAACGTTTCGCGCATGCCGCGCGCCACATGGCGGAGATCTGGTACGACTGGAGCCGTTGTCTCTGGCCGCTGGAACCCCTTTATCAGAACCTGCTCGCGCCGAAGGCCGTGGCCTGTTGAGTGCGACGATCTGTTCGCGTGCACCTCAAGATGATCCCGCCACGCTCGCGCTCAGGCTTTTCGCCGAAGGATTGTGTTGTGTTCTCACAGCCCTTCCACGTAGAATTTTCTCCCTGGCCCGAGTCGTAGGTACGATGACCATTCATGAAAACCCATTCCTGACACAATGACGATGATTCCGCACTCCAGGCCCTCGTTGGGCCAAGAAGAGCTGCGTGCGGTGACCGAGGTGCTTCGTTCCGGCCGGATTACAGGAGGGCCGGTCGTCGCGCAGTTCGAGCGGGGGATGGCCGCGTATATTGGCCTGCATGGGGGCGTGGCGGTCAGTTCCGGCACGGTCGCACTGGAGCTGGCCCTGCGTGCCCTGGGAGTCGGACACGGCGACAACGTCATTCTTCCCAGTTATGTCTGCTCGGCTCCCTGGCTGGCGGTGCAACGTGTCGGAGCCCAAGCCAGAATCGTCGATATCAATCCGACGACCTACAATCTCGATCCGCAAAAAGTCCGTAAGGCCCGCACGGCGCGCACACGAGCCGTGATTGTCCCGCACATGTTTGGGCTCCCGGCAGACTTGACCAGCCTGCAGTCGCTGGGGGTCCCTCTGATCGAAGACTGCGCGCAGACGCTCGGCGCTACGGAACAGGGCCGCGCGGTCGGCAGCGTCGGGTTGCTCACCGTCTGTTCGTTTTATGCCACTAAGTTGCTCTGTACCGGGGAAGGCGGCATGGTGTTGTCGAACGATGAAGCGTTGCTCGAACGGGTGCGCGCGCTTCGGGAATATGATCAGGCCCCGTCGCTGAATGCGGCTGCGGGTAACTGCAAGATGACGGATCTGCAGGCGGCGATCGGCGTGGCGCAGCTCAATCAGTTGGGGGAGTTTCTCGACAAGCGGTCGGCATTGGCCGCAATCTATCGTGATACGTTGCCGTCAGAGTTGTTCACGTTGCCCATTGTCCCCTCCGGTCGGACACATGTCTATTATCGCTTTGTCGTGCGTCTGCTGAAAGGTCTGCAGTCGCCCGATGAATTCACAGACTATCTTTCGCGCGTGGCCCATCGCGGGTTGCAGTGCCGTAAACCTGTGTTTCGCCCGTTGCATCGATATCTCGACCTACCGGATTTCCCTGCCAGCGATGAAGCCGATGGCGCAGCCATTTCCCTGCCGATTCATCCCTCGCTGACGGAGGAAGAGGTCAGACGGGCTGCGCAGATTCTCCAGGAAGAACTTTGCTGACGCACCCTTTCATGCCGACGCCATCCGGCCCTTGACCCGCGCCGGCGTGATCGGCATCATGAGCGCGATGTTCGAGCCTTGTGAGACGGCGCAAATTCCTTTCTCATGTGAAACCGGAGCATATGCCTATGGTGCCCACTGTTGAGTGGAAAGACGGAGCGGTTCGTCTGCTGGATCAAAGTCGACTCCCGACGTACGTCGAATTTGTGGATTGCCGGGACTATCGCGCCGTGGCGCAAGCGATTCGTGAGTTGAAAGTGCGCGGCGCTCCCGCCATCGGCGTGACCGCCGCCATGGGCGTCGCGCTTGGCGCGCAGACGGCCGCCGCCGACTATGACAGGTTCGTCAAGCAAGTCGGGGAAATCTGTGATCACCTGGCTGCGTCGCGCCCGACCGCTGTGAATCTATTCTGGGCCATTGCGCGCATGAGGGAAACACTCGCGGCGCTCAAAGACAAGACGGTCGGGGAGATCAAGGCTGAGTTGATTCTGGAATCGCAAGCCATCCTCGATGAAGACATTGCGCTTTGCAAGGCCATGGGCCGGCATGGTGCGACCTTGATCCAAAGCGGACAGACGGTGCTGACCCACTGCAATGCCGGCGCGCTCGCGACAGCCGGGTATGGAACAGCGCTTGGAGTCATCCGGGCAGCGTGGGAGCAGGGCAAGCAGATTCGTGTCATTGCCGACGAAACCAGACCGGTCCTCCAGGGCGCGCGCCTCACTGCCTGGGAACTGATGCAGGACAAGATTCCCGTCACGTTGATCACCGATAATATGGCCGGCGCGCTGATGCGGCAAGGCAACATTCAACTCTGCGTCGTCGGAGCGGATCGTATTGCCGCCAACGGCGACGTGGCCAACAAGATCGGCACCTATTCGGTGGCCGTGCTCGCGAGGGCGCACAATATTCCCTTCTACGTGGCCGCGCCGTACTCGACGATCGATCTGAAGACGAAATCAGGCGCCGAGATTCCCATCGAACAGCGGAACCCGATTGAAGTCACCGCCATTCACGGCAGCCATCCTGTCGCTCCTGAGGGTGTCGAGGTCTTCAACCCCGCGTTTGACGTCACCCCCGCAGATCTCATCACCGGCATCATTACCGAACGAGGCATATTCAAACCTGGGGATCTTGCCCGAGCCTTTTGCAGGTAGCAGGATTGGTGCGGTGCCCGTCACGCCAATGCGATAGGTAGGTTGTAGCGGCACGTGGCAACCAGACCTCGATCCGGCGACGATTCTTACAGTCCTTTATCTTGCCAGCACTTCCGACGCTTCTTTATAATGCCGCAAGAGTTTTTGAACGATTGTTGCGACATTTCTAGCTGAAGGAGCCTGAGGATCCATGAGTGAACGAACCCTTGCCATCATCAAGCCGGACGCCGTGAAGAAGAATGCCATCGGCGACATTATTCATCGATATGAGAAGGCGGGGTTGAAGCCGGTCGCCATGCGTCTGATGCATCTGTCCAAAGCCACGGCGCAGGGGTTCTACGCGGTTCATAAGGCGCGCCCCTTCTTCGACAGCCTCTGCACATTCATGTCCTCGGGGCCTTGTGTGGTGTTGGTGCTCCAGGGCGATAACGCGGTGAAAAAGAACCGTGAGTTGATGGGGGCGACCGATCCTGCGAAGGCCGAGAACGGGACCATCCGCGCAGCCCATGGTGCGAACATCGAATTCAACGCGGTTCACGGTTCGGACGCGCTGGAGACGGCGAAGTTCGAGATCGGGTATTTCTTTCCTGAAATGGAGTTGGTCGGGTAGGCGCACATTGAGCGCAGACTTTCGCCACGTGATTGATCCTCGGCGGCCCGCTCCGGGCCGTCGAGCCGATGCGTCTCTTCCATGGTTGATCCTGCTCATGGCGCTCGCTGTCGGTTGTGCCGGGCCGCCAGCCGTTCCGGTTGCTCAGCCGATTGAAAATCCTGGGATCGAGGCTGAGACACGTCTTTGGTACCAAGCCTCGACCGCGTTTTCTGACGGCCGCTATTCCGCCGCGATTCACCTCTATGAACGGTATCTCACGACCTATCCCAAATCCCGTCGCGCGAATGAAGCCCATTGGGAATTGGGGCAGTCGTATGAGCAGATGGGCGAAGTAACGGGGGCGCTGAAAGAGCACCGCACATTGGCCGGCCCTGAGGGTGCGCCGGTGTCCATGCAGAGCGCCTACGCCGAACGGGCACAACATCGGATTGAGGCGTTGCGCAATCAACCGGCCGTGTCGGTCGGCGCAAGGTCCGGTCACACGGCTTTGTATGTGTCCTTCAGCAATTTGCCGCCGATGTCCCAGGTCGAGTCCTGGGTGAGGCAGCTGAGCGCGCAGGGTATCAGCGCCATTCTTATGGATGGGAGTTTGGAGTCGTCGTTCACCAGGCCCCCTGTTCCCACCGTTGCGCCCACCAGCAGTCCGTTGCCGAACCTGCCGGCGGGCGCGTTGTTTTCAACCTCGCGCGGACCGGTGATGACCGATTGGTTCAGCGTGATGGTGCCGCAAGCGCATGAACTGGGTATTTCCGTCTTTGCGGTGCTGGATTTGTTTCATGCGCCGCTAACCGATCATCGTCCGGAATCCCGGATGTTGCTCTATGATCCGACCAGACGCAAAGTCCATCCCTGGACCCAGTTTGACCTGCTCGCTCCGACTGTCCAGCAGGAGATGGCCCAGTTGTTGGCTGATCTGCTCAAGAGTGGTGTCGATGGGATGGTCTTTCGGACGCGGGCCGAGAATAGTTTCGCGTATGAAGTGAGCGACGGCGTGTTGCGCCAGTTCGAAACGCAGGTCCATCAGCCCTCTTCCGAAGTGGCGCAGGCCCTCCGTGATCGCATGGCGGTTCGCCAGGATGCCGGCGCGCTCGCTTCGGACAAGACGCTCTGGCGTTGGGTAGGTTGGAAGGCCCGTCAGGAACTCGATACGCTGGCGCGGCTCAAAAAGTATTTACAGAAGGGGATGCCACGCTTGCGGATGGTGCTGGAGATTCACCCGGAAGCTTTGTCGAATCCAACGTCCGCCCTGGTGAACTATGGCGAAGATGCCGCGGAGGCGCGCCGCCGTGGATTTGACCTGTTGTTGGGAGGGCCGTCCCGCGAGGCCTCGGATGTCCGCTCGTTCGGGGGCGCCTTCAAGGGGTGGAGCCGCGATGTGATTCAATCCGAGAAGGGTGAGCCGCAGACCCTTCCCCAGGGATGGGTCTTGCTCCGCACGCCGGCCGAGCATGCGGGCGGCATGTTCACCGGACTGGCTCAGCAGGCGGATGAGTTGCGCACGCCCGATATTCGTCATCTGGTGTTTGTGCCGGATGCGCCGTCAGCGATTCCTTGACAAAGATTTCCGCAGCTTTTACGATCCGGCGGCACTCAAATTTGAAGGGGCTTCTTATCAACTGGGTCGCTCAAAGCATTTCCAGCAAGGCCGCAGGTCGGCCAGTCTCCGTGGCTGGCTGAGAGCGCCGCTGGGGGGCAGCGACCTGTGCAAGAGGAGAGTCATGATACCGTCCAATCTTCGTTACCACCAGGAACACGAATGGGTCCGCGCCGAAGGCCAGCAGGCGACGATCGGCATTAGCCATTTCGCCCAGGATGCGTTGGGCGACATTGTGTTTATCGACCTCCCCAAGGTGGGCGCCAAGGTGAGTGCCGGCCAGCAGATCGGTGAGGTGGAGTCGACCAAAACGACGTCCACCATCTATACGCCGGTCAGCGGGACCATCGCGAAGATCAACGCCGACCTCAAAGATCATCCCGAAGCGGTGAATTCTGATCCCTATGGCAAGGGGTGGATGGCCGTGATCGATCTCACGGTTCCGGCTGAAGTCGAAACGCTCATGACGGCTGCTCAGTACGAAGAGTTTTTGAGCAAGCAAAAGCACTAACGCCGGACATCGTTGCACCATTGAATCGGCGGAGCATTGCCTCTTTGCAACGTGTGATTCAATCGGCACTGGTTCACTGAGTCATTCTTATGTCGAAACATCTTGCTATTCTTGGCGCCGGTCCCGGAGGGTATGTGGCGGCCATTCGCGCGGCCCAGTTGGGCGCGCGCGTCACCGTAATTGAGAACCAAGCCCTCGGCGGTGTCTGCCTCAACTGGGGCTGTATTCCGAGTAAGGCGCTGTTGTCGGTCGTGGAACTGGGGGATAAGGCGAAGAAGGCGAAGGATTTCGGCCTGCTGCTCAACGGCCCCGTTGCCTATGACCCTGCCGTGATGGTGGCCAGAAAAAACAAAGTCGTCTCCACACTCGTCAAGGGCATTGCCACGCTGTTTAAGACCTGGAATATTGAGCATGTGGAGGGCACGGGCGAGTTGGTGGATGCGCGGACCATTCGCGTGACCAAGCGAGACGGCAGCGAAGCGCTGGTCGCCTCCGATGGCGTGATCATTGCGACCGGTTCATCCTGGCCGAACCTGCCGCTCTTTCCCATCGATGGCACTCAGATCATCACCAGCAAACAGGCGCTGGATCTTGCGCGAATTCCAGCGAGCCTCCTGATCGTCGGCGGTGGGGTGGAAGGCTGTGAGTTTGCCTCTCTCTATAGCGGATTGGGGACGCAGGTGACGATGGTTGAACTTCTGCTGCGCCTCTTGCCGCTGGAGGATGAAGAGATCAGTCAGACGGTGGAGCGCGAGCTGAAAAAGCGAGGGGTGGATGTTCGGACCGGCGTCACCGTGGACCAGATCGTTCGGCAGCCCGATGTGGTGACGGCCCATTTTCGCGACGGCCTTTCGTTGAACGTCGAGCAGGTGTTGGTCTCCGTGGGGCGCGGGTTCAATTCGCGCGGAATCGGACTGGAAAAGGCGGGAGTACAGGTCGGCGCGCGCGACGAGATTGTCGTCAACGCGCGGATGGAGACAAATGTCCCCGGGGTCTATGCGATCGGCGATGTCGTCGGCAAAGCGATGTTGGCGCATGTGGCCTCGCAACAAGGCAAGGTGGCAGTCGAGAATTTCATGGGCCACCCCCGCGTGATCGACTACGATGTCATCCCGACCGGCATCTTTACGTTACCTGAAATCGGGCGGGTGGGACTGACGGAGCAACAGGCCCGCGATCGGTGCGTCGGAGCGGGGGAAGATCCGCAACAGACTGTGAAGGTCGGACGTTTCCGTTACGGCGGATTGGGGAAGGCTCAGGCAACGGGGGATATTCAAGGATTGGTGAAGGTGGTCGTGGATGGAAAGAGTGACCGGATTCTCGGGGTCCACATTCTCGGCGCCCATGCCACCGATCTGATTCATGAAGCCGCTTTGGCGATGCATCTAGGCGCGACGGTCTCGCGCGTGGCCGAGATGATTCATGCGCATCCGACCCTTGCCGAGGGACTGATGGAGGCCATGGAGGATGTGCACGGCCATGCGATCCATCTTGCGCGAAAGACGACGACGTCATGATGCAGTCACTGTTGATTAAAGTGGCGATGCTAGCCGTGACCCTGGGGGCGTTGATCTGGATCGCTTCGGTGACACCTGTCACGAAGGTGATGCCGGGCCAGCCTCAGCTGATGGCTAGAAGTCCAGTGGCGACCGTTCCTTCGCCGCAACCGGTGACAGGGTCCGTGCCGAGGCCTACCATGACGAATGCAAGCCAGGCGGTTACGCCTCCAGGCCGACCTGTGCCGAGACCCGTGGAAGAGCTTCGGGCTTCTGGATTACCGGAGAAGGCTCCGATCGACCCGCATCCTGCTCGCCAAACGGCCGCACGGCAGGTTGATCTGAATCAGGCCACGGTTTCGGATTTGGAAGCCTTACCCGGTATCGGCCCCAAGCTGGCACAGCGGGTAATTGAGCATCGTGACGAGAGGGGCCCGTTCCGAACCGTCGAAGACCTGCGACAAGTCAGAGGTATTGGCCGAAAGAAATTCGATCGTTTACGGCCGCATGTGCTGGTGACCAATACCAGATCGCTGGCTCGACACAAAGGAACCCTGTGACTTCCTTAGCACAACAGCTGGACTTGATACTTCGAGGGATTGTTGAGGTTATTCAGCAAAACGAGCTGGAGTCAAAGTTAGCCCGCTCGATCAAGGAAAACCGCCCGCTTCGCATCAAGGCGGGGTTTGACCCTACGGCGCCGGACCTTCATCTCGGCCATACGGTCTTAATCCACAAGCTCAAGCATTTCCAAGACCTCGGGCATCAGGTGATTTTTCTCATCGGCGATTTCACCGGGATGATCGGCGACCCGACGGGGCGGTCTGAAACCCGTGTCGCCTTGTCGAAGGAAAAGGTCCTGGAGAATGCAAAGACCTACGAGCGCCAAATTTTCAAGATACTGGATCCCCGGAAAACCCAGGTGGAATTCAACAGCCGCTGGATGAGTGCTATGACGGCCGACGGGCTGATCGAACTCAGCGCCCACTATACCGTGGCCCGTATGCTGGAACGGGAAGACTTTCATAAGCGGTACACGGAGGGGACACCGATCAACATCCATGAGTTCATGTATCCTTTGATCCAAGGGTACGATTCCGTCGCGCTGAAGGCCGATGTCGAACTGGGCGGCACGGATCAGAAGTTCAATCTCCTGATGGGGCGTGATCTGCAGCGGGACTACGGGCAGGAGGCGCAGGCGGTCATCACTATGCCGCTGCTTGAGGGAACCGACGGCGTCCGCAAGATGAGTAAAAGCTTCGGGAACTATATCGCGTTGGAAGATCAGCCGGCCGACATGTTCGGTAAACTGATGTCGATCAGCGATACGCTCATGCATCGTTATTATGAACTGCTGACGACCGAGGATTTGACCCGTGTGAAAGCCGCGCATCCCATGGAGGCCAAGCAGTCGCTGGCGGAGCAGATTGTTTCGCGTTACCACGGGGCTGAGGCCGGGCACGAAGCCAGAGGGGCATTTCAACAAAAATTTCAGGCGCGGGAGTTTCCAGAGCAACCGGACGCCCATGTGGTTTTGACGGCGTCCGATGTGAAGGATGCCGCCGTACCTTCGATTGGGCTGGTTGATCTAATCGCCAGGACCGGCCTGGTTCCCAGCAAGAGCGAGGCGCGTCGCTTGATCGTACAGGGCGGGGTGGAGATTGAAGAGCAGAAATTGACCGATGCGAATGCCAACGTCTCCTTAACGGCCGGCAAGCTCATACGTCTGCGCGTCGGCCGACGAAAGTTCGCCGTGGCGGAGTATAAAGGTTAAGCAGTTGTATCGGTTACCTTGACTTAGCACCGACGCCAGCGTAGGATTCCACTTCTCTATAGCGAAGGGCGGGCGTAGCTCAGTGGTAGAGTCCTTGCTTCCCAAGCAAGTTGTCGTGGGTTCAAATCCCATCGCCCGCTCCAAATTCGCTCCCATTCTATAGATTTGCACCGTCAATCCTTCTCGTTGTTTCCGGCTGCGCAATAAGCCTCTTGAATAGTCTGTGTCCCATTCCTTTCTCCACACGGAGCCAAATGGATTGTCGTTGGCGATGAACTAAGCTCGCACAGAGTTTGCCGACCCTAGCACCATACCTTTTTTTCGCAGTCCGAGCCCCTTTTCAGGCGATCAGAAAGAGTCCTGCAGCGGAAGGCCGGCCTGTAGCAACTGCGAATTCTATCTGCCGGATGCGTTGGCGGTCATCACTGGACACTGGTTTGAGTGTCTGTGTAAGGCGAAGGGCTACGTCAAGCCAAGGCAGGCGGTCTGGTCAATCCATGCTGGTGTGCGCAGATGAGAAGCTTCTGGCGATTTGAGACGCCGAGTTTGTCAAAGATGCTGGTGAGGTGATGACGGACCGTGATGCTCGATATGCAGAGACGGTCGGCGATGTCTTTATTGGAAAGGCCTTCGCTGATCAATCGCACGACCTCGCGCTCTCGCTCCGTTAACCCATCGGTCCGCTTCGTTTGATTGGGAGTTATCGAAATTAAGGCGGGCAGATCCGTCGTGATGCTCATTTTAGGGTGTGATGCTTGGCCGGCTATGGTGATCGAGACTTCTTCGGACGGGCGAGCCAGGTGGGCGATTGTCGCGATAAGCACGGCAGAGGGCTGAACTTTCAGGACGATGCCGTCAACGCCGGACGCAAACGCTTCACGGGTGCATTCCACATCGTCGAATCCGCTTAAGAGAATGGTGCGAATGTCCGGGACTGCGGCTTTCATCTTGTGAATGAGTTCCGGGACAGCACTATTAGTTTCCGTATCGAGAATGGCGATATGCGGCCGATCGGCTGCAAAGATCGCGTCGAGATTTGCTCCATGGGCGGTCTGCCCCACAAGCCTGATCCATTTTTCTGTCTCAACAATTCTCTGCAGGCCGAGCCGGAGAAGATAATTGCTGCTGACGATGGCCACCACCGTCGTGGGTGTTCCCGCTTCGATTCCGCTCATCACTCCTCCTGACAGGCACATGTTTTAATAGACCGTCACCAGCGGTGACCAGCACCTGCGTAGTTAATTAAACAATTACGCAGTGACAGCTAGGTTAAATAAGTGATGGCTAATGCATTCGATGGCGCATAATCTCATAGCTGCCGAGTTATAGGCAATCAGGAAATTTCAGCAAGTGGTAGTCAGAAAGCCTTGCCAGTAGGGAATTTGCTGGGATCTGTCATTTTCAATACTACAAAAGAGTTTAGTGTTCAATAATGTACGCAAGTTGATTTACGTGGAAGTTGACTGGTGTCATTTGCGGGTGTGTTGAGATGGTTTCTCCGTTCTTCCTCGAATCACAGCAGAAAATAGTACGCATATTTTCCTGTCTTCAATACTCGAACAAAATTGGACTTGTCACCCGGCACAAATGTACGAGGGCGGTCATGTCACAGCTGACGATGCAAACGGCACCAATGTCCGATGTAAACCCCTGCCGGAACCTTTAAAAGATTACGCGTCTGCATGTGATCATGGGACTGAGAGGGCGAAGCTATGTTGAAAGCATCAGAACACGATTCGCGAATTCAGGTGTCCTCGCACGTCGATCCAGCCGTCACTCTGCAGTGGTATGCCCTCAGTACGCGGTCCCGGCATGAAAAGCTCGTACGAGATCGTCTGGCCGGCATCGGGGTTGAGCCGTTTCTTCCGTTGGCCAGGAAGCTCAGCCAATGGTCGGACCGGAAGGTCTGGACCGAGATGCCGCTATTTTCAGGTTATTGCTTTGCCCGCTTTTCCCTCATGAACAGCCATGCTGTGCTTCAAACGCCGGGCATTGTCCGGATCGTCGGGTCTGTCATGCCGGAACCCATTCCCGACGAAGAGCTGGCAGCGATCAAAACCTTGGCTGAAAGCCAACGTTCCTTTGCGCCTCATGATTATCTTTGCAAAGGAGCGTGGGTAGAAGTGGTTCGGGGCCCGCTGACAGGACTGCGGGGGCAATTGCTCAGAAAGTCCGGACACGACTGCATTGTCATTCGCGTGCATTTGATCCAACAGGCCGCCACCGTCCACATCGATGTGAACGAAGTCGTCGCGGTGCAGTAACTCTCTCCTCTCCTTCTATCCTTACGCCCTCACGCGGATTCGGAATAATAAGGTCAACGGATTGTCTATGCCCAAGTCCCGTTTTTCCCATGATCAAATCATGGCCATCGTGCGCGAGATGGAGACGGCACGCCCGCTGAAAGTCCTGGCGCGAAAGCACGGGGTCTCGACGGCGACACTCCATCGATGGAGAGGGCAGGTCGCTGATAAGAAAGAACCGGCCAGGGAGCGGCTGCGCTCGCTGGAGGTCGAACATCGCCGGCTGAAGAACAAATTTGCAGAGCTGTCGTTGGACTATCTCTCGTTACGCGCAGCCCTAGTGGAAGACGTCAATAAAGAGTGCTAGCTGCATCAGTCGCCAGATTTCGTCTTGTTGTAATTTTTACATAGTCTGGAGGTCGTACAATGCGTGGGTTTATCGCCTTGGCAATCGGATTCGTACTCGCCGGGGGTATCGCTTTTCTGTTCCAGCCATCGAGCGCCTTGGCGCAGACAACTCCCTCCGAAGTGGCAGGGAAAGACGGCGCCGCTGCATTTACGACTGCTCCCGCTCACGCAGGCGGACATGCCCTGTCCAACATCGTGACGGACGCTTATACAATCGGCGCCGAGGACGTACTGGAAATCACGGTGTGGAGAAATACGGATTTGTCAAAAACCGTTCAGGTTCGCCCGGACGGAAAATTCTCATTGCCGGTGATCCGAGATGTGGTGGCAGTCGGCAAAACTCCGTCCCAACTGGCGGATGAAATCACGCGCAAGCTGAAAGAATATGTCCAAAATCCCGTGGTCGCCATTAGCGTGCGGGAAGTGAATAGTTACAATATTTTCGTGCTCGGTGAGGTCGTGAGGCCGGGGAAATATCCGCTGAAGAGCAAAACGACGCTGTTGCAGGGTGTGACGATTGCCGGCGGCTTTACGCCGGTTGCCGCCAGAAACCAGATCGTGATTTTTCGGTTCGGAGAAAACGGATCAACCATGCAGACGGTCACCTCGAGCTACGATGATATTGTGTTACGAGGCGGAATCACGGGCAATTTAGAACTTCGGGCAGGAGATACGATCGTGGTGCCCAGCGAATCCATGGTTGTGTTTCCAGGCCAACAGCAACAATAGGAACCTCCACCAAGCAGGCTGAATTCACATGCAATTACAACGCGTCATTCATTGTATCGGGCTGCTCTTGACAGGCGCTTTCATCGCCATGGCTGTAACGGGTTGCGCAGCAACCGTGCAAGAGCGAGAGTATGAAGCTCCCGGCGGATTCCTCCTTGGTCCGGAGGATCTCTTGGAGATTACGGTGTGGAAAAATGCTGATCTGTCGCGGGTCACTCCCATTCGACCTGACGGCCTGATCTCGATGCCGATCATCGGAGATGTGCAAGCATCCGGCCTGACGGCGGACGGCCTGGCCCATCGGATTGCAGAACGGCTCAAGCAGTTCGTGGCCGGTAACCCGGCTGTCTCCGTGAGCGTGAAAGAACTCAATAGTTATTCCGTGTATGTGTTGGGAGAAGTCACCAAACCGGGTAAGTACCAGGCCAAATCCTATATCACGTTGTTGCAGGCTATCTCGATGGGTGGCGGGTTCACGGAATACGCCAAGAAAAACAAACTGCAGGTTGTGCGAAACCGGCTGAACGGCGACAACAAGATTCATGAAACCCGCATTCCTGTCCGGTATGACGACCTCCTTGCCGGTCAAGGCGAACCGGGGAACATGATCTTGCTCTCCGGCGACACCGTCATTGTTCCGTAAAGTTGTTTTCCCTTCACACGATGCCCAGGTAATTCCGGACTGGCGCATGTCTTTCACGATTCGATTTCCGGAGATCTTAGTGGCTGTCTGATTTCCACGAGGTTGCCGTCATGTGGATGCGGCAACAGGACCGCCACGTGAAACACGCTTTCCGGTGATTGAATTGTGTTGCCCTAGCAAGTCTAAGCAGAAACACAGCGCGGTGAAGTGGTTCGCCGCGGTCATCTTGGTGGTAGTGGGAACCGGAGTTCAAACTCTGGCTCCTATACCGGCGCAAGCGGACACGAAAGTGATCCCCACAGCGGTGTTATCTGAGCGCTATGACACCAACGTTTTCTATGCTCCCCCGGAATTGCTGCCTCCAGGGCAACGGCACAGCGATTTCGTTTCGACTCTTGCCGGCGGGGTCCAACTGCTTCATAAGTCTCGGGCTGTCGAGGCAAGCCTCACCGCCGGCGGAGATGCCAATGCCTATGCGTACAACACCGGCCTGAACTATCTCTCAACGACTGCGGATGCCTATGCAAGGCTGGATGGATGGGTGGGGCAGTTTGCGGATGGGGCGAAGCTGTTGATTGCCGAACGATTCCGGTATACACCCGAACAGCCGAGCTTTTTCACCGGTACGAAAGCTCAGACACTCGATGATCCATTCTTGCGCGGCATTCAAGGATTCCGTGCCAATACATTTTCCAACACCGCATCCGCCAATGGCGAATTGCCGATCTTCCGAGGGCTAGCGTTGCAAGGCAGCTATTCCTTCTCCATGTACCGAGTGGGTTCGATCGTAGCGTTGACATCCACAGGCGCAGCCTTTTTCGACACCAATATTCATACATGGTCAGTGGGCCCCGGCTTCAAACTAAGCCCGGTAGACCATGTGGCGCTTTTGTATCAGCAGAGTCTTGTGAGTCAGAAACTCACGAGCAGTGGTCCTGGCATCGCACAGGACTTGTCCTATAACGCGCAGGAAGTGTCGGCCAAATATACCCGGATCATGCCTGATTGGACGGCAATCGTTCAGGCCGGCGCCACGCTGATTGAGCCGGCAAGTCAGGCCTTTCCGAGTGCGGCCCTGACAGTGACGACCAACCCCGAGCGTTCGACGTTACTTCGTCTGGATCTGTCACGAAAAGCTGCGCCGTCCTACTTTTTTGCCGCGGGATCCACGATCAGCAACGTGGCCACGGTCGGGGTTTCCCATCGGCTCTCGAAGCGTTTCAGTCTCCGGGGAAATTTCAGTTACGGCTACAACGAGATTGTGCCGGGCAAAAACATTAAGTTCGAGAACCTGAGTGCGTTGGCAGGGTTGAATTACAATCTGACGAGAACGATGTCCTTAGACCTTTCCTATAACTACAATAATTTCACCATCAAACAGCCTGGCACGCCGTTCGAGGTTCAGAGGGATGTGGTGATGCTCTCCCTGACAGCGCAATGGAAATGACATCTAGCGCCTGGTAGCGACCATGTAGACGTCAAGGTCTATGGAAGCCGTAAGGCCTGATGTCGAAGAAAATTGGGGTAATGACGTGGAGCAGATAGCGAAACTCGACACGATAGCAGGGGCGGCAGTAGAGCAGGAGCCCCTGCTCGTACTCCGTCCGAGGCATGGCTGGCAACAACTGGGCCTCAAGGATCTGTGGCAATATCGCGAGCTGCTGTATTTCCTCTGCTGGCGAGATATCAAAGTACGCTATAAGCAGACGGCGTTGGGTGTGGCGTGGGCCATTGTTCAGCCGCTGATGACCATGGTCCTCTTCAGCTTGTTCTTTGGCAGGCTGGCAAAGATGCCTTCCGATGGCATTCCTTATCCGCTGTTCGTCTTCACGGCGCTGGTACCATGGATGTTTTTCTCCAATGGCATCACGCAGTCATCCGGAAGTTTAGTGGAAAATGCCAGCTTGCTGAAAAAAGTCTATTTCCCGCGTCTGGCCGTTCCCATTGCGAGCATTATCGCCGGGGTCGTGGACTTTTTCTGTTCGTTTGTCGTGCTGATTCTCTTGATGCTGTACTACGGTGTGGTGCCGTCTTGGTCCGTGCTCACGTTGCCCGTATTTCTGGCACTGGCCTGTACGGCTTCCCTGGGAATCGGACTCTGGCTCTCGGCGCTCAATGTGCAGTTTCGTGATGTGCGGTACGTGATCCCGTTTTTGACGCAGCTCTGGTTGTTTGCCACGCCCATCGCGTATCCGAGCAGTCTCCTGTCCGAACCGTTACGGTCTCTCTACGGATTGAATCCCATGGTAGGTGTCGTTGAGGGGTTCCGCTGGGCGTTGCTTGGGACGGAGACATCGCCTGGTCCCATGGTGTTGGTGTCGGCCCTGGTGAGCGTGCTCGTCTTAATCTCGGGCGCGTTTTACTTTCGGCGGATGGAAGTCACTTTTTCCGACAGGGTTTGAGGAATATGGCTGATCTTGCGGTTCGTGTTGAGAAACTTTGGAAGCAGTATCGTGTCGGGCGCCAGCCGGAACGATATTCCACGCTACGAGATACCATTACCAAGGCATTTCGTGCACCGCTCACTCTCGGGCAATCCCTTCTACAAGGCCGGAATAAAGAGCGTCCATCAGGAGACGACCATTTTTGGGCGGTGAAGGATGTGTCCTTCGATATCCGCCGCGGGGAGGTCGTCGGAATTATCGGGCGCAATGGTGCAGGGAAAAGCACATTGCTCAAGATGCTCTCCCGGATCACCGAACCATCGCTGGGTCAAGTCTCGCTGTATGGACGCGTGGGGTCACTCCTAGAGGTTGGCACGGGGTTTCACCCTGAGCTGACCGGACGGGAAAACATTCAACTGAATGCGGCCATTCTCGGAATGAAGCGGGAAGAGCTCGCCGCGAAGTTTGATGAAATTGTGGCATTTGCCGAAGTAGAAAAATTCATCGATACGGCAGTCAAGCACTACTCCAGTGGCATGTATCTCCGGCTGGCGTTTTCGGTGGCCGCGCATCTGGAGCCGGAGATTCTGATTGTGGACGAAGTGTTGGCCGTAGGGGACGCGGCATTTCAAAAAAAGTGTCTGGGCAAAATGGAGGGCGTGGCCAAAGAGGGACGGACGGTTCTCTTTGTCAGTCATAACATGCAGGCGGTCACTCGTCTGTGTGAACGCGTCATTCTCTTGGACAATGGCGGGGTCGTGGGCGATGGACCGGCCAGTCAATTGGTGACCCGATACCTTTCGTCCAGTGAGGGAAGCACGAAGGTCCGCGAGTGGGACGACCCTGCGCGGGCGCCGGGTAGCGATGCCGTGCGTCTTCGGGCGGTGCGGGCATTAGGCGAAGACGGGCAACCGACAGACTTGGTCGAGATTCAACAATCGGTCGCGGTCGAGATTGAGTATGACGTACTCAAGTCCGGATTGATGTTTCACCCCTGCTTCAGCGTGCACAATAGTGAAGGCGTGCATCTCTTCTCTGCTCAGGATACGGATCGCACGTGGATGCGCCGGCCTCGACCGGCAGGCCGGTATATCAGCACCGGATGGATTCCCGCTAATTTATTGAACGAAGGCGCGATGTTCGTCGGTGTGGCGATCTGGACGCTGGCACCGGACAACTGTCACTTCTATGAGCGGGATGCCGTGGCGTTTCATGTCGCTGATTCCTATGAGGAAGGATCGTCACGAGGAGGCTGGTTGGGAAACGTCCCTGGCGTCATCCGGCCATTCTGCAAATGGGAGACGAAAGTCGAGCAGAGTCTGCCGACAGCGCACAAGACCCTCCCGCAAGAGCAGGTCAGCAGGTAATCGGAGCGAAGCTTCAAGGACCGATGACGATCCTGCGGGGTAGATGAGCACACAGTGTCTCCGTCGATCGCATGATTGCCAGGGGCCGTGGGCGGACCGCCTCTCCTTTCTCGACAGTCACCTTCTCGATGCAAGCCTTTAGACAGTTCAAGCTCAATTGTGCCCATTTCTTCATGCTGTGGGCATGGGGCTGGCCGATCGGACGTGTCGCAACCTGGTGTGCGACCTGGTTTGTGCCCCCGGACCGCGGGCGGTCCTGCCTGGCCTGGTTTCACCGGCGAGGGTATGTGTCACTCAAAGCGACGCTTCACGGCGCGGAGGTCACGCTGGGAAACAATGTGTTTATCGGCGACCGTGTCGTCTTGTATCAAGACCGGGATGGCGGTCGGATCCAGGTGGGAAACGGTGTGCACATGTTTGGAGATACGCATCTTCAGACGGCCCGGCAAGGGCGTATCACAATCGGTGACAACACGCATATTCAGCCTCGATGTCAATTTACGGCCTGTCTTGCACCGATTGAGATCGGCGTCGGCGTGCACATTGCGACAGGGTGCGCCTTTTATCCCTACGACCACGGGGTCGCTCCAGACCTCTTAATCGGCGAACAACCCTTGCAGACCAAGGGTGGCATTCTGGTTGATGACGATGCGTGGTTGGGGTATGGCGTGATCGTGCTGTCTGGAGTGCGTATCGGAAAAGGGGCCGTGGTCGGCGCCGGCTCCGTGGTCTCGCGAGATATTCCGGAAGGGGCCATCGCTGTCGGCGCTCCGGCACGTGTCATCAAGATGAGACGCGACCTGCCGGCATCAACTGGTGTCACACATGTCTAACAACGAGCGCCTATATGCGGTCGGGGGCCTCGCGATTCGCCTTGTGTTGAGTCTCGCGTTCGGATGGTGCCTATGGTCGTCCACAGCAATGGCGGTGTCTGACGCAACATCTGTTTCGGCCAAGGGGCCGTTGAGGGTACTCAAGTCAAACCCGCGCTACTTTTCTGATGGAACCGACAAGGCGGTCTATCTGACGGGCATGCATATTTGGAACAATTTTCAGGATTGGAGTGGCCAGGATGCGTTGGACTACACAGCCTATCTCAGGCACCTGGAAGCCCATCATCACAACTTTATCAGGCTGTGGACCTGGGAACATGCGGCGGTGCCTCCAGACCAAGGGCAATGGCCAGATTCTCCTTCGCGCTACCAGCGAACCGGGCCTGAAACTGATTTCTCGGGTCGGCCCAAATTCAATCTTCTGAAATTCAACCAGGAATACTTCGATCGCCTACGTTCCAGGGTTCTCGCAGCTCAGGAGCGCGGCATCTATGTTTCGGTGATGTTGTTTCAAGGCGGGAGTATTGAGGCCAAAGGCGAGCCCATCAATCCATGGTTGGGGCACCCGTTCAATGCGAAAAATAACGTGAATGGCATTGACGGCGATCTGGATCATGACGGCGAGGGCAAGGAGGTACATACCCTCAAGGTCCAGGCCGTGACGGCAATTCAGGAAGCCTACGTTAGAAAAGTCGTCGATACGCTCAATGACCTCGACAATGTGTTGTATGAGGTCAGCAACGAGAGCCATCGAGATTCACAGGAGTGGCAGTACCACATCATCCGATATCTCAAGGAGTATGAGGCCGGCAAGCCGAAGCAGCACCCCGTGGGAATGACCGTGGAATATCCCTATGGTGACAATGGGGACCTGTGGGCCAGTCCAGCTGATTGGATCTCTCCGAACGAATGGGCCATACCGGGACGGCAGGATACGGAATCCACCTACAAAGTTGATCCTCCGCCAGCTGACGGACGCAAGGTCATCTTAGTCGATACGGACCATTTGTGGGGGCTTGGGGGTAATCCGGACTGGGTCTGGAAAAGTTTTACGCGAGGCTATCAGTCTATATTCATGGATCTCGACGAGCCGCGATTCCCCAAGCATGTGAAGGTGGAACATCATGAAGTGTGGACCTCCACCCGTCGCGCGATGGGCCACGCATCTGCACTGGCGAAGCGCATCCCGTTGGAGGCGATGCGTCCGGACAGCGAAATCGCCTCATCCGGTTACTGTCTGACGAATCGCGAGTCGAGTTACGTGGTGTATCTGCCCGTGGACTACTACGGCTCAAACCAGAGAACTATGGCGGGAAAGGTGCTCCGGTTTCTGTTCCGCAAGGAAATGATTCAGAAAAAGGTGACAGTGGACTTGTCGGCCACACCTACACCGCTTGTGGTGGAGTGGTTCAATGTCGGAACTGGTGAAACCGTTGTTGTCGGCGAGACCAACGGGGGCGGCAGTCAACACTTCGCGGCGCCATTTAATGGAGATGCCGTGCTGTATCTACGTGGGGTTAAATGAGGTCTCTATCTATGCAACCAGATACACAACCATTAGTCACCGTTCTCACACCGGTATACAACGGCGAAAAATATCTTGCGGAATGTATCGAAAGTGTTTTGAGACAGACATATTCAAATTGGGAATACTGCATTATCAATAACCGTAGCACAGATCGTAGTTTGGAAATTGCCAATAGTTATGCAGCCAAAGATCCGCGCGTACGTGTGGTGACAAATACCGAATTCGTCGGGATTATTGAAAACCACAATATTGCATTCCGGCAGATGTCGGAAAAGAGCATGTATGGCAAGGTCCTGCACGCTCCTGACTGGCTGTTTCCGGATTGTCTGATGAAAATGGTTGAACTGGCGGAGGCCAATCCCAGCGTGGCGATTGTTGGCGCCTATAGTCTCAAAAACGACAAGGTAATTTGCGATGGTTTGCCTTATCCGAGCACAGTCAAAAGCGGGAAGGAAATCTGCAAGAATACACTCTTGGGGGGAAGCTCCGTATTCGGTACGCCTACAACAATTCTCTTTGCCGCAGATGTCATTCGCAGTCGGCCTTCTTTTTACAATGAAGGCAACTTCCATGCGGACTTTGAGGCATGCTTCGACGTGTTACGGGATCGAGATTTTGGGTTTGTTCATCAGGTCTTGACCTACTCGCGCGTTTTTAAAGGTAATGCCAGTGAATTTGACAAGACGTGTCTCTTCCTCCCAGAAATTGAAACGCATCTGAAGTATGGACCTGTGTATCTAAGCGCTGAGGAGCATAAAAGAGAGATGGATCGGATGTGGGCGCATTACTACACATTTTTGGGAACCAGTCTGTGCCGCAATCGCCACAAAGGGTTTTGGACCTATCACAGGACGACACTAGAACGACTTGGGCATCCGTTAAAGGCCGAACGAGTGGCCAAAGCAGTTCTCGTAAAAGTCTTTGATCTCCTTCTGAATCCGCTCAATACCGCGCTCAGAATCGCAGGGCGAATCGGCGGCCGCTTCACCTACACGAGATAAAAAACGTCGAAATCGGAATCCGGCACGAACGTATGCCGGTAGTCCCATGGCGGTATAGCGCTTCTCTCAGTCACGAAACCCCATTGCTGTTAATCGAGTAGTGACCTATGTGTGGTCTGGCGGGAATGATAGGCCTGAATGGCCGGCCAGTAGACGAGACGGCGCTGGAACGCATGGCGTTTAGCCTCCAGCATCGGGGTCCTGACGACAAGGGGATCTATGTCAACGGCGCCGTCGGATTCGGCTTTCGACGACTGTCGATCCTGGATCTGTCCCCCGGTGGCCACCAGCCGAAGGTCAGTCGTGACGGACAAATCGCCATCGTCTTCAATGGAGAAATCTACAACTATATTGAGCTAAGAGCCGAACTCACGGCGCTCGGACATTCGTTCGAGTCCAACGGGGATACGGAAGTGCTGCTGGCCGCCTATCGCGAATGGGGCTCGGACTGTTTACCCAGGCTGAACGGCATGTGGGCGTTCCTGATCCATGATGTAGCGAAAAAGAAAATCTTCGGCTCGCGCGATCGGTTTGGCGTGAAGCCCTTGTATCGCTATGTGACCAAAGACATGGTCCTGTTCGGTTCCGAAAGCAAGGCGATTCTTGAGTCCGGGTACTACCAACCACGACTCAATTGGAATGTGGCGACCGCCTTCCTGCTTCGCAACCGACTGGACGTGGATACGCAGACGTTCTATGAGGGGATTGAGCAAGTCCCGGCCGGTTCTGCGTTCGAGCTGTTCTTCGATGGACAATATCGATCGTGGTCATTCTGGTCGCTTGATGACCTCCCGACGACCCACGTGCAGGACCCGGTTGAAGAGTTCCAAAACCTGTTTGATGATGCCGTGCGGATTCGGATGAGAAGTGATGTTCCTGTCGGAGTCTGTTTATCAGGCGGCCTGGACTCCACCTCCATCCTTTGCAGCATGGCTAAAAGGAACACGGCGTCCGGCCACCGGCTTCAAGCGTTTTCCTACATGAGCAAGGAGTACGACGAATCCCGGTATATCGCGGATACAATCCAATGGACCGGGGCGCAGTTGAATCGCCTGGAGCTGGATCCGGCGCTGCTGATCGGGAAGTTGGAGAAGGTGCTCTGGTATCACGACGGCCCCGTACACAGCATGACGGCGCTCGTCGGATTCGAGCTCATGGGCCTTGCCGCCAGGACAGGAATCAAGGTGATTCTGAACGGGCAGGGGGCGGATGAAACCATCGCCGGATACCATTCCTACTTTGGTAGTCATTGGGCCGGACTGATACGAACGGGACAATGGTCACAGGCGTGGTTGGAAATGAACGATCACGCTGCGGCATTGGGCTCAGATCCGAAGCGTGCGTTTCTGAGAGCGGTCATCCCCCTGTTGACCGACGGAATCTCACAATCGTCAGTCTATCGGCGAATCGCCTCACACAAGCAACAAACGCATTTGAATCACAACGGGTGGTTCACGGCTGATTTTGTCGAGCGGTGTCGATCGGAGGAGGCCATCAGGAATCGCAGTCTCGATGACGACTTGAAGGCATCCGTGCGGCGAGATCCCCTCCCGCTATTCCTGCGAATTGAGGACCGGAATTCGATGGCTCACTCCATCGAAGCACGCGTACCGTTTCTGGATTATCGCCTGGTGACCTTTCTCTTCGGGTTGGGGGCCGAATGGAAAATGCGTGGCGCCTGGAATAAATACATCCTCCGAAAAGCCATGGTCGGCCGCATTCCGGAAAGTGTCCGAATGCGAGCCGATAAAATGGGATTCCCCGTTCCGGGCAAACACTGGTTGGCGGGCGCTCTCTATGAGCCATTTCAGGATCTCCTCGCGAGCCGCGAGATGAGAGAGGCTGGAATCTACAACGTGGCCAAAATCGGCAAAGACTTGGAATCCAACCGGCTTGGAATGAAAGACGAGTCCGTGGCTCTTTTCAATGTGGCTCAATTTCAAATGTGGTCCAACCGGATGCATTCCGCAGTACGGCTACCAGTCCGCTAGTACAGGGTGCGGGGCATACCGCCTTCACATCTATTCCTATCAGTCCTTCCGAGCGGCATTCAGTCAGTAACCAGGCCAGGAGTTCCGGTGAGCGTTTCTAACCCACGAGTGGTCATGCTTGCGTTCGGCTTTCCTCCTGAAGGAAATGCCGGTGCATATCGCCCGTTGCGATTTGTCCGGCGGTTGAAATCATTCGGGTGGAACGCCACGGTTGTGACAGCTCGTCCCGGTCAATATGAGCGGTTCGATCCAACTCTGCTGGAAAAGGTTCCCGGGGAGACGGAAGTCATTCGAGTCGATAGTCAGGATCTCTGGCAACGCTTTCAGTCATGGCGCGCACGCGGAGGAGCAGGACGTGTCCAGCCTGATCAGACAATCAGTCAGACCCCGGAGTCGAAGGAACCACCACAGACCGTGCGTGAAAGCGTGAGGGCGTTCGCCCGTCAGGTTGAAGCCTGGTGGTACCACCCGGATATGGCGAGCCCATGGATCACCCCTGCAGTCGATGCGGTGGGTCAGGTCTGCCGGCGGGAGCGGGTTTCGGTCATCTGGGCGACAGCCGGACCAGTGAGTGCCTTCTATGCCGCACAACTGGCTTCCCGAAAGTTCAACGTTCCCTATGTGTTGGATTTTCGCGATTCCTGGACGATCACGCACAACGATTTCGAGGCAAGACGTCCGGCGTGGGCGATTCAGCGAGACAGAAGCCGGATGTTCGACCTGCTTCAGAAGGCTCAAGGGGTGATCTTTCGTTATGAAAGGGAAGCCGAGTGTTATTGGCAGGCCTATCGCGGAGCCCTGGAGGCGTCGAAAATTTATATCATCCCCAATGGATACGAACCGCCGCTTGAATCCGGTGCAGCTTCAACAGGGGAGCAATGCACCCTGCTCTATGGCGGGGTGGTGTCCGACTATCGCTATGACACGTTTCTCGCTGCACTGGCGGTGTTGAAGAACTCGGATCCCTCGCGTGCACAACAATTGCGCGTGCTCTTTGTCGGGGAAGGCATGGAGATCGTGGCGAAGGAAGCGGCGAAACGGGGCGTGTCCGAGATGGTGCACATCGCCGGGGCAAAGCGGTCAGATGAACTCGCCGCGCTTCAGCGGGAAGCTGATGCCCTGCTTATCTTTGGTCGTCCGGCCACAAAGCCAGGGTATGAACTGTTTGCCGGCGCCAAGCTCTTTGGGTATCTCAAGACGGGGAAACCCATCATCGGCGTGCTTCCTGAGGACGAAACGAAAAAAGTGCTTCAGCAGGTCGAGAGCCGCATGATTGCCGATGTGGAATCGATTCCAGACATTTGCGGGGTGCTCGAGATGCTGCTTGAGCATTGGAACAACGGAACGGTCGCGTCATTGGTGCCGGAGCGCAAGGCCTGTGAAGCCTATTCGTCTGACCGGCAGACGGCGATTCTGGTCCGGGCATTGGAAGCGGTACCCGCAGAGCACCCGTTCATTCCTGGATTGCAGACCGTTCCGCCGAGCCTTCGGGACACACTTGGCAATCCTCGATGGCTCGAGGGAATCGGTCCGCACGCGGCCTGTGCGTCGAAGACTGAATAGGGGGGAGACCCGTGTATTTTTGTATCCGTGACGACGACACCAGCTTTTTCACGTCACCCGAAGAACTGGAAAAGGCCTACGGGAAGATTACCCAATGGGGGCCGGTCTCACTCGCCATTATTCCTTTCTGTCAGGCCGGGAAAAGCAAAGGCGTGCCGAGCAAATCCCGCGAAAAATGGACCATCCATCCACTCGAACAGAATCCAGCCCTGGTGGAGTATTTACGGCATGGCATTGCAAAGGGACGGTACGAGGCTATGTTGCATGGCTACAACCATGATCTGCCGGACGTGCGATGGGAATTCATGGATGGCGCTGAGTTGACCCGAAAAGTGCAGGAAGGCAAGGACTACCTCGAAGAACTCCTCCGCACGACCGTGCGGGTATTCGTTCCTCCCCATAACGCGATCGGCAAGCGTGGGTTAGAAGCGATTGCCCGGGCAGGTCTTCATCTGGGAGGAGTGGCGGGCATTCGTCGTGGCTGGTCGTGGGCGTCTCCGGCCAGCGTGAAGACGTGGTGGTATCTCAGAAATCGACGTGCGAAGGGATTGAGCGGGGTTCCCTGTGTGCTCGAGCTGGACGATCACAGGGAGCTTGCCGGAAACCCCATTACTCCGCTGGCCAGGCTTGGGGAAAATTTGAAACGCTTCGATGAGGCCTGCGCGATCGGTGGCGTGTTTTGCGCCGCGACGCATTATTGGGAATTCGATGAGGCGACCGGCGACCCTCATGCGCCGACCGTTGGAGAACACCTCCACACGCTCATCCGGCGCGCCATGGCGGATTCCAACGTCAGATGGGTCCAGGTTGGAGCCGCGCTCCTCAATTCAGGTCAGCAGGTTCCGGTTCTTTCGCGATAGATTCCGCCGCGAAACGGGAGCATGGCAGGCATGACTTCCCGCTTCAAGGGCGATTCGACGAGGTAGGTATGTGCGGCATCTTCGGCGTGTTTCAGACGAGCGCCGTCGTGGAGTGGGACACGGCCTGTGTGGCGGCCAAGGCCCTCACCCATCGCGGACCCGATGAGAACGGCGAGTGGCGGGATCGTCATGCGATGATGTTTCATCGCCGTCTTTCAATCATCGATCTTGCCCTGGGTCGGCAGCCGATGGTGAGCAAAGATGGACGACATACCATCATCTTTAACGGAGAGATCTATAACTTCGCCGAGCTGCGCGAAGAACTTCGCGGAGACGGAGTCTCGTTCAGCACACAGTCTGACACTGAAGTGTTGCTGGAGGGGTTCCGCCGATGGGGAGCGGATGTCGTCACGCGGCTGAACGGGATGTTTGCCTTCGTGATATGGGACCGGCTCGAATCTCGAGTGTTTGGGGCACGTGACCGGCTGGGGATCAAGCCGTTGACCTGGGGCATGCATAAAGGAGCGCTCGTTGTCGCCTCAACGGTGGAACCGTTTTCCGCGCTCGACGTGTTCCGATCGATCGATCCCGTGGCCGTGCGGGATGTATTGGCCTTCGACTACATTCCAGCCCCACGAACCATTCTTCGAGATGTGTATAAACTGCCACCGGGCTGTTGGCTGCAATGGCGACTGGGGGATACCTCCCCGAAAATAGAGCACTATTGGCGGCCGCCGTTTGCAGACCAGAGAGCGGCGGCACCGTGTGAAGCGGAAGTCGAAGAGCTACTTCACCGGGCGGTGAAGCGGCAATTGGTCAGTGACGTACCGATCGGGGCATTTTTATCCGGAGGAATCGACTCTTCGTTGATTGTCGCCCTCATGGCACGAGAAAGCTCCCGGGCAGTCAAGTCATTCTCTGTCGCCTTCGATGACGAGGAATTCGATGAATCGCCGGTTGCGGAATTGGTCGCCAGGGAATTCGATACTGATCACACGGTGCTTCGTGGGGATAGCCTCTCAGCAGAGGACTTGCTTGATCTCTTAGGTCGGCTCGATGAGCCGTTTGCCGATCCTGCGGTGATTCCGACCTGCGTGTTGGCGAAGCTCACCGCCGGGCATGTAAAAGTCGCCCTGTCGGGTGACGGAGGCGATGAAATTTTCGGCGGGTATGCGAAATATCTTTGCCGGCAGCCAGCCCGGCCCCTTCCGGGACATTTCATGCTGGATGCAGGATTACGCGCAACCGCATGGCGCCCGAGAGGGATGGCGAACATTTACCAACGCACTTTGTCTTCTCGCGATCAACTTCGTTGGTCTCGTGTGCGGTATGGAGACTTTCCCGTGTTCAGGAAAGATCTTCGTCAGGTGATGTCGGTCCGGTACCACGACGAAGCGCACATCGCATCCTACTTCGAACCGTGGGATCGCGTGGCTGAGCGGTATGGGGACAACCCAACCATGGATAGCCTGATGCGCACAGATCTGGAAACGTATCTGAGTGAGAATTGTCTCGTGAAGACAGACAGGGCCAGCATGCTGGCGTCACTTGAAGTACGCGTTCCTTACCTGGACGAACTCTTACTGGATCGGTTTCTCCCGCTACCCGCTGATAAAAAGATTGTCAATGGAACGTTAAAAGCCTTGTTGAAGCCGATCGCCAAGCGTCTATTGCCACGGCAGGTCTGGGATCGACCCAAGCACGGGTTTAATGCGCCGGTCAGCCGTCTGCTTGCCCGACAGTGGCGACCCGCCATGGAGACGGTGTTGCAGTGGGGGCGAGAAAATGTCGCGCTCTTCAACTATGACTACCTGCAACGTCTTCACGCGATCAATTGTGCGGAGGGTGGCATCGATCGAGAATTGTGGAATCCGTTCGTCACCTTGGCCTGGATGATGCGCCAGTCATTGCGAGTCTCATGAAAATCATCTTTTTCAACGACGTCATCTACGACTATGCGCTGAATGCGCCGGGAGCGACTGGAGGGGCGGAGCGATATGCCTGGCTCTTGCTTCGCGCTCTAGCCGCCGATGGCTGGTCCGTCACGGTTGGTGTGAAGAAGGGTGTGCCACCGGGCGAAACAATTACCGTAGATGGGGTGCAGTTTCTCGGCCTGAATGGTGGTCACGTGTTGAGAGTCTGGCACCAGACGTTGCGAGCGCAACGTCCGGACTGGTGGCTCTGGCAATGTGCAGATCACTGGTGGGGACCGGCTGTCGAGGTCGCAAAATCGGCGGGCGTGCGAACGATATTCTCCGCGATGCACGACATGGACTTCCGCTTGCGCCAGGCACTCTCGCTCCATCCCCGGTTGTGGCCGATGTATGCGTGGGGATTGATTCGCTCGGATAAGATCTTTGTACAACATGGCCAGCAACTCGAGGAACTATCGCCTGCCTGGCGGGCCAAGGCGTCGATCTTGCCAGGGGTCGTGACGCCGGCAACCAGTGCGTTGGCTCATTCCGAGCGTGCACCCTATGTGGCGTGGGTGGCGATGTTACGAGAACACAAGCGGCCGGATAGATTGGTCGAGCTCGCCAGGCAACTGCCTGATGTCCGGTTTGTTGTGTGCGGCGGTGTCAGTCGGCATCGGTCCCAGAACGGGTATAGCGAGCAGATGCTTGCAGCGCTGCAGGCTCTCCCGAATGTTGAATATCTGGGACTGGTGCCGCCGGAACGGTCTCTTGATGTCATTGCGAAGGCCGCAGTCCTTCTTAACACGTCCGACTCCGAAGGGTTCCCCAGTACGTTTCTCGAAGCCTGGACAACTGGAACACCTGTCGTCAGTCTGACGGTGGATCCCGACAGATTATTGAAGAATGAGGGTATCGGCCTGCAGTCCGGCTCAATCGCCCAGGCGATCGACGACATTCAGCATCTGGTCGGCGAGGCCGATCTCCGCGAGACTCTCGGGAGTCGCGCCCGTGAATTCGTCGTCAGACGACATTCTCCGAAAGCCGTGTCTCAGCTCTTTCGCCAAGCCCTCCCTGCATAACACCTCAAAGAGATGAACCGGTTCACGCAAGACAGGTGTTCGGGTGCACGATGATACATTCTAATTTTGTCGAACAGGAGATTTCCTCTCGTGAAGAGCCAACCTCAATTTTTACTGGTTTGTCACTCACAGAGTTAGGGTATCTATTTGTTGTATTTTATGCGGTATTGGGCGCCCCGCTTGGGCTGACGGTGGGAAACGTGGGGGTCGGTATTTTGCTACTGCTGGTCGTGGGGGTGTGCTTTGTAGAAGGGGGAAGCGATCTCGCCTCAGTCATTAAGCAGAGTAGTTGGGCGCTGGCTTCGGCGGTAACGTATCTACTGATTCAACTTCTCATCCATGACGAGTCGTCTTCGCAACTCTATGTTCGCAATGTTGGGATATGGATTCCTTCACTGATCGTCGTCCAATGGTTGGTAGGTCGAGAGCAATTCCTCCAGCGGTTTGCGTTTGTCACGATTGCCTTGGGTTTTGCCATGCTTCCGTACATGAACAATTTTGGTGGTGGCGGATACCAGCGATTCGGTTTGGACAATAGCGTAGGGTTTGCGAACCCCAATGACCTCGGGTGCTGGTATGGATTCTGTGTCCTGTATCTAACACTTGTTGGGTTCTCTGCCAAAACCACGGGATCGCGGGTGTTCTTCTGGACGGTTGCACTAGCCTGTCTTTATCTGGTGACTCTGACGCTCAGCCGTTCACCGCTTATCGCGTTAGCGGCTGCATTGCTCGTGGCATCCCGTCGCCTCTTCAAAGAGAGTTTTCCGCTTCTCCTTCTTCTGGGAGTATTGGCCTACGGAGCCATGTTACTGGGCGTCTTTGATACCGCGCTCAAATCATACGGTCTTCGGGCAACTGAAGAGACAGGGCGTTTGAGAATCTGGCCGATATTGATTGAGAAGTTTTTGAACGCTCCGTTGTTAGGTATAGGAGCCTCGCACGCGGGAGCAGTCGATGCTGGGGGAAAGTTTATTACCCCTCACAACGGTTTCATGCTCATCGGCGTGTCCTCGGGGGTTGTGCCGCTCTTGTGCTTTGTTGTGCATTGGGTCAAAGCCTCCATGGCCGCACTGCGTGCGTATATTGGCAATTGGTCTCGAGGTGAATTGCAATTGCCGTTACTAGTCTATGCATTGCTAGTCACAAATTCTGGCAACCAATCATTCATGGCACCCTGGGCGATCGTCTGTCTGGCTTTACCGCTCTCACTTCACCGTGGCTGGCAGCAGGAATCGCCTCGCACGGGTCACAGCTATCTGGTCTAACGCGCCTCGGCGCTGGTGGGCCGCTCCAGGGGCCTCAGGCAGTATGCTTGTCTTGCCCCTTCAATCCGGTCGCCCGTTTCACGTGAAGTTCGTGTCCGACCCATCATCATCTGCCGGTTCGCAAGATTTCCCATTCTCGTCGCGTGGCTATGCAGACCATTTCCGTGCAAGCAGGCACGCACAAGGCTGAATTCGTAGGCGGTGCGGGATGGGTGCAGGAACACCCCCTGCTGACATCACTGATCATTCTGGTGTGCGCGCTGTCTATCCGACTGTTTTTTACGTATCGCGCTGAGCCAACCCGGTTGGTCTTTCCAGATTCTGGAACCTACTTCGATACGGCTGTCAGTTTGAGCGAGTCTGGAACATTTCTTAATCGATACCAGAAGCCTGAAATCACCCGGACTCCAGGGTACCCGTTCTTTCTTGCTGTTCTTATGACTGTGTGTGGGAAAGACGTGCGAACCCTCTTACTTGTGCAGACGGTGATTTTATCTTTGAGCGTGGTGGTGCTCTATTGGCTGGCGAGATGCATCCTCCCTTCGACTATGGCATTCACCGGAGCAGTACTAGCCGCGGTGTCTCCTTGGGGCGCGGCGAGGGCGGGATTTCTTCTCAGTGATGGTCTGTTTCTCACCGCGCTCGCAGTATTGTTCCTCCTGATGTACACGGTGATTCGATCCGCGCGGACATCAGGCGCCGTCTTAGCCGGCGCGAGTGCGGTCGGGTTCCTGACAAGCGGCGTGGTGTTTATCAGGCCGGTCTTTCCCTTGATTGCTCTCGTCGCCGTGACCATGTTTATGCTTTATCCCGAAAAACGAATCCGTGCCTGGTTGCCGGTAACGGTCATGCTCCTGTGTGCGCTGGTGCCGCTGCAATTGTGGAAAATGCGCAACGCTGAACAAGCGCAGTTTTTCGGATTCAGTGATGTCTCAGGCAAAGCCGCCTGGCAATGGTGGGCTTCGAGCGTCAAGGGACAGGTGGCCGGCCTCCAGGGAGACCGTTGGGCCATGCTGAGAGCCGCCGAGGAAGCCGAAACTCAGTGGACCTTGTCTCCTCAGGAAGCGCATGACGAACGCTGGAGGTTGGCAAATGAGGTGTTTCGCGCCCACCCATTCTCAACACTCTACGTGTTCGGCCTCAATGCACTCGAGGCGCTCATCCATCCCCAAGCGAATATTCTGACTCCGGCAGGGTTAAATTTTCCGGGGGACACCATCGCGCTAGGCGGGTACTGGATGGCCATTATAATCTGTGCAGCTATCGGAGGATGGCATATCTGGGGCAGAGGGCAAGCGACTGACTCCATCGATCGGAAGTGGATTCTGACGATGCTGATCATCTGCCTGGCGACCACGCTGACAGCGGGTGTCTCGTTCGGAGCAGGGGCAAGGTACCGCATCGCATTGGAGCTCATTGTGCCGCTCTTGGCCGGTGTCGGACTCGTGCGCATCGTGACAGCCTTCCGGGAGAAGCGCCGATTGACGTGGCGTGACGCGCACTCGTTGAACGCTCATCACCTTCATTAAGTTGCCAGGTGGCGTTTCGGCAAGGGTGCGATGTGAATCATGAATATTCTCGTTGTTCAATCGGAACTAGGCGTCCTGCGCGGAGGAGGCGAAAACTTTACCCGGAATCTCTTCTCGGCTTTTGCTCAGCGAGGGCATCAGGTTACGGCGACGTTTATTGCCGATCCAAACGGAAAGTATCCGATCGCGTTGCCTCCTGGGATTGTCGGCGTTCCTTTGGCGGGCTATTGGTCCAGGAAGCTGGGGCAGGGTGTATTGTCGAACATCAGGGGGTGGATCCCAGAAGGTATTCAACTCAAGAACACTTGGGATCGATGCCAGGAGGCCCTGTGCTGGAGAACGGTTCGGTGGCATGACCAGCGTTTTGCCAGTCGAGTCGATGCGGAGTTTCATGCTCGCTGGGATGACTTCGATGCGATTTATGTCCATGGCAATTCGGTACTGGCAGAAAAAATCTCACGAATCCGCCCAACAATTCTGCGGTTACCCGGTCCGGTGTCGTCCGATTTGGCCCCCACTTTAAAACGAATTCATGCAGTCTGCGCCAATGGCGATGCGCTCCGCCACATCCGGACGTTTCTTGGCGAGCATGCGATGGAATTGCCGATCGGCCTCGATCGCCAGCTGTTCCGGCCTGGAGCCTCTCAAGTGCGGCAGGATCTGACATGGTCCGGTGAGGAATGGGTGATCGGCTACGTGGGACGGCTGGCCTATATCAAAGGGGTCGATCTTCTAGCCGATGCATTCAAGCAGCTGCGGACTCACATCCCTCAAGCCAGGCTTCTTATGATCGGGGCGGGGGAGGAGGAAGGGAAGCTTCGTGAAGCCTTGAAGGAGGAATTGGCGAAAGGCTTTGTCCGGATCGAGGCCGACGTTCCGCATGAGCGATTGGGAGAGTGGTACCGAGCTATGGATGTGTTTGTCATGCCGAGCCGGTACGAGAATTACTCCAATGCTGTCCTCGAGGCACTCGCCTGCGGCGTGCCGTTTCTTGGATCCAACGTGGGTGGAAATCCTCGTCTGGCTGAGAATTACGGGGGCAGCTTATTTGAGGCCGGATCAGTTGCGAAGCTGAGTGAATCACTTCGTTGCATGGCCGAGACCTTTCGGCAAGGACAGAGACAAGAGACGGCCGAGAGGAGCAATTCGCAACAAGTGATCGGGTGGGATGAAACCGCATCAAGATTGGAAAACATCATTCAGATGAACCTCACCTCTCCCGTCGTATCCGTCTCGACGTGCGCGAGTTGCGAGTAATGAACGACTAGGTGAACCAGTGTTTTCAGCGAGTAAGAGTGTGTCAGGCAAGGAAAGTCTCGTTTACGGCTCGGCCACAAGCGGTGCGCCACCGGCGGGAAGCCGATGCCGTCTGCTTTATGTAGTTGGCCAACTTGGACTGGGCGGGTTGGAACGTCAGCTCTACTATCTGTTGGCAACGTTGGAACGTAGCCGCTATAAACCGGCTCTGGTGGCCTGGAACGATAATCCCAACGAGAAATACTATCGTGATATTGCTGCGCTGAAGATTCCGATCTACGGATTGCCTACACCTGCATCGCCGATAGTTAAACTTCGGGCCTTTAGGAAATTGGTACGAACCCTTCTGCCGGAAGTCATCCACTCATATGGATTTCACACAAATTTTGCGGCTCACTATGCGGCGTTAGGTACAGGAGCTGTGGCTGTGGGTTCATTGCGCAGCGATTTTGCTACTGTCAGAAAAGCAGGCGGACGGTTGAGGGGCGGTTTGAATGCACGATGGCCTTCGCTTCACATTTCAAATAGTCACTTTTGTGCGGAATTAGCCCATAAAACGTCGAGATTCTTCTCGCCCAAAGAATTCGCAGTGGTACGAAATGGTCTCGACCTCAAGGCTTTTCAACAGGCGGAGCAGGATGCAGGTGACAATGTTTCGGTCGTAGGGGTGGGTTCTCTTTTACCCGTCAAACGCTGGGATCGATTTCTTCAGGCGATTCGACAGGTCAACCGACTCAAGACACGGCCCATCCAGTTTAGTATTGCAGGAGACGGTCCCCTCAGGCCCATGCTTCATCGCGAGGCTGTCTCTTTGGGGGTCGCTGAAAGTGTAGTGTTTCTAGGCCCGGTTCACGATGTGCCTGCCTTGCTACACGGCGCAAGTTTTTTGGTTCATACCTCGGAAAGTGAAGGTTGTCCGAATGTCGTGATGGAAGCGATGGCTTGCGGCTTGCCGGTGGTGGCCATGGCCGCTGGGGATATTCCATCGCTAATCGAACACGGTAAAACGGGGTTTGTTGTTGGCCAAGATGATCAAGTTGGTCTTGCGAACCGTATCCTTGAGTTGAGCAATAATACGTCGCTCCGCCGCGAAATGGGACAAGCCGCACGCGCCAAAGCTGAGCGGGATTTTGGTCTTGATCGGTTAATGTTGGAAACACTGGCTGCCTATCGCTCGGCAGGCTGGGTAGATCCAGAATCCCTACCGAAAAAATGATGAAGACGTGTAACTTGATAGATCAAAAATCCTCGGTGGAACCATTGCGGGTTCTTGCCGTCACGAATATGTATCCCGCCCAGAATTCGCCACACGCCGGGCGCTTCATTGAGCAACAAGTTGAGGGCCTGCGCCGGATAGGGCTTGAAGTACAGGTGCTGTTTATTGACCGCCTTCAGCAAGGTATGCGCGTGTATGCGGATCTTCCGTCAAAGCTCACAGCGAGTATGGCAGAGTTTCGGCCTCATGTTGTCCACGCGATGTATGGTGGCATCATGGCCAGGGTCGTGGCCCAAGTCGTAACAGACCGTCCGATCGTCGTCAGCTTCCACGGGTCTGACCTGTTGGGGCAACCGTTCGAACGCCTGGGGCGAAGGTTCTTTGCGGCCTGCGGCGTGATGGCTTCAAAGCAGGCCGCTAAACGTTGCAGTGGGGTGGTACTTGTGGCGGAACATTTGAGGACATCACTGCCATGGAGCAAGCGAACATCTCATGTGCAAGTTATACCGTGTGGTATTGATCTTGCGCTCTTCCGTTCGCTCGACCGCGATCAATGCTGCAAGGAACTTGGGTGGAGACAAGAGACCTTTCACATTCTCTTTCAGAACACGGGCGATCCGGTCAAACGACCCGAATTGGCCTATGCCGCATTGAGTCATCTAAAGGAAACTCTCGGAGTCGATGCGGAAATTCATGAGCTGCGTGGTGTGAAGTATGAGGACGTGCCTGTCTGGCTTAGTGCGAGCGATGCGTTGCTGCTCACGTCTTTTCACGAAGGATCTCCAACAATCGTCAAGGAAGCGCTAGCCTGCAATCTTCCTGTCGTGTCGGTGCCTGTTGGTGATGTGCCGCAGCGGATTGAGGGGATTCGAGGTTGTTATCTGGCCGGACCTACTCCGGGTGATTTGGCGGAAGGACTTCGGAAGGTGTCCTTGAATCGGAGGCGAATTGAGGCTAGGGAGGCAATTCGCTCACTCTCGATCGATCAATGCGCGCGAGACTTAGCAAGCTTCTATGGTGAATTGCTGCAGGCGCACAAAGTCCGATTAATGCCCGAGCCCGTGTCCGCCGTGTGAGAATGGGCAGTGGAACGTGCTGCAACCCGACCGTTCAGTGTCCCATCACGGTGTACTGATTGAACGAATGACGGGTTGGGCTGGTGGAATAGTATCAGTGCTGGTCGATGCGTATTCAAACGCTCCCATGTCATGGGTGCCAAGTTGGGGGCGGGTGACGCCTGCCAGATCAGTGGCGACTAGCGAGAGAATCACACCCTGATTCACAGCTGGACTGGTAGCCTGCAGTTTGAAGTTGCCGCCAAGCTCGTCCACGAACTTCGGATCCGTAAGCAAATTGTTCGATGTGACAGTGCTGATTCCCTTGTTGCCAATCGCGCCGCCGTTTTTATACACAATGTTATTTTTGACCTCGGCTTGTGAGCTGCTTAGGAAGATGTCTATCCCCAGGCCAGGCATATTGTTGTATACCGTGTTGTTATAAATTTTCGTCAACGACGCCGTGGCTGACGAGGTCCATGGATTTCCCACCTGAATGCCATTCTTGTTTAGGCGCACAATGTTATTCATGACCACGTTGCCGGTCCCGTTATCCACTAATATCCCCGGAGCCGACCCGCTGGTCGTGGCATTGCCATAGACGTCGTTCCCGTCAATGGTGTTGTTGTCCGCTGTGACGCTGGTGTTCCCGGTGTAAATATGAACGCCGTATCCGGCATTGTCATGAACCTTGCAGTTACGAACAAGATTCCCGCTTGTGGCGAGATAAAACCCATGATCACGTGCCTCGACCCCATTATGATGAACATTGCAACCGATGAATTCGATCGCGGTCGGTAGGCTTGATGATCCACGTGTCATCAAAATTCCGGAGCCGCCGGCATTTTTGACTTCTGTATTGCTGAAGCGAACATGATGGGCCCCATTGGTCACGCTCACACCATAACTGCAGCCGTAACCGCTTGCGCATGTGCGCTGGAGACCAGAGCCGTCGAGAATCAAGTCCTTAAACACCACATACTTGATATACGGGTGCGCGAGGTTGACCACCTCTCCTCCACCAGCAGGTTGTAAAACCACCGTCTCTCCTGAGTAAGCCGAAATGACCGGAGCATCACTCCACGAGTTCCCAGTGGGTATAGTTTGGTTATTGCTGTTAATCCTTTCAGGGTAAATGCCGCCCCGAATATTGAGTGTATCGCCTGTTGCTAGTGCTCGGATGCCTCGCTGAATAGTTTTGAACGGTGTTAAATCCGATCCCGAGTTAGCATCGTCTCCGTTTGGCGCAACATAATACGTCGCAGCTTGAGACATGGCCGGCCCCGCGATTATAGAGAGGATGCTCATTACCCATATAAATAGGTGGGCGTGGCTTTTGTTCGAGTGCCGTATCAATGCCATCTTGGCCTCCTCGTAAAATTCTGACGGCCGATGCTTCCGCTCTTCACTGCCTAGAGCAGAATGCGTGCCGACTTAGTGTGTTTATCAGATCGTTTATTTTTCAATAGCTTAAATTCAGGCTCGTCAATTGAGCCCGTTCGGGAATTGTAGGTAAAAGCCTGCAGCGATCTACAGGAACCGTTGTGATTATCGAATTGTAGCCCGGAGCCAGGGTGCCTGCCTCAAGCCGATGCGGTCATGGGAGACAGGTTGTAGGGCGGCGAGGGCTACCGAGTGTTTCTGAGGAACGTCACAGCTGAGAACCAGAGTGTGCCAGTTTTGACAGACAAAAAGAAAGTCATAAATGCATGTATTTTTCAAGGGACCTACTGTGCGCGTGAACTCCCCATCTAATCCGGAATCTTCCAAGACGTTGCTCCACTTTCCAGTGTCGAAGTCGCGATGCGTGGTGACGGCCATCGTGCCTTGCCGCAATGAAAAGGACTCGATTGAAGCCTGCGTGCGATCTATTCTGAAACAGGAAGAGCCTGAGGGGAATTCTGAACTGATTGTGGTCGATGGCCTGTCGGATGATGGAACGGGTGAGATCCTGTCGAGGCTCGCCGAGGAATTTCCGGCGCTGAAGGTGATCACAAATCCAAAGAGAACGATGCCGAGCGGGGTCAATCTTGGGATTGCAGCCGCGCGTGGTCGCTACATCGCCATCATGGGCGCCCACAATCGGTACGCACCTGACTATCTGTCTCAGGCGGTGAAAGTGCTGGAAGAAACCCAGGCGGACAATGCCGGCGGCAGCATGGTCTGCGAGGGCGGGTCCTATGTACAGGAAGCGATTGCTCTGGCCCACCACAGCGGGTTCAGCGTCGGTGGGGCGCGCTGGCATGATCCGCAGTACGAAGGTCCCGCCGACACGGTGTTCGGCGGGGTGTATCGTCGCGAGGTGTTTGATCGCATCGGGCCGTTTGACGAAGAGTTGGTGAGGAATCAGGACGATGAGCTCAATCTCCGCCTGGTGCAACAGGGCGGGCGCATCTGGCATTCGCCTCGCATCAGAAGTTGGTACACACCCCGGAAGAGCCTGAAGGCGTTACTCCAGCAATATGTGCAGTATGGGTATTGGCGAGTGCGAGTCGTGCAGAAGCGAAAATCTGCCGCCGCTCTCCGGCAGTACGTGCCGGGAGCCTTTGTCTTCTCGTTGATCGCCTTACCGGCCGTCGCCCTGCTGTGGGCCCCTGTCTGGTGGCTCTGGTTCGGCGAGACTGCCGCCTATGGCCTTTGTACGGTGGGCATTTCGTTCGGGGTGGCTGCCCGGAAGGGATGGCGATACTTGCCGATTCTTCCCTCGGTCTTCGCGTGTTACCACTTGGGGTACGGAATCGGATTTCTACATGGTGTGATTGATTTCGTGTTGCTTCGTCGAGGAGCCAGAGCAAACTACAGCACGTTGACCCGGCGGTCGGAGTCGCCTGAAACATCGGGTCTTTCATAAAATTCACGGAGTATCATGGTTTCTGACGAACAAACCGCCGACTGCGCTTTGGCTGAAGAAGCGAGGATCAAGCGGGCCTACAAGAAGCAAAAACCTGCGGGCTACTATTCCTGGTTCGACCCCGGCAATCTGTTTCTCGTACAGGAACGTGAGAAACTGCTCTTAAAGCGCCTCAAGCAGGCAGGCCGTGCACCTCTTGCCGGCCAGCGCCTGCTTGAGATCGGTTGTGGGTCGGGCCATTGGCTGCGCGAGTTTATCAAGTGGGGCATCAAGCCGGTGGATATTACCGGTGTCGACCTTCGGCCTGATGTGCTCGCGAGCGCGGCTGAACTGTGCCCGCAGGGCGTGACGCTTCGTTGTTCAAATGGAAGCCTATTGGACTTTCCCGACGAAAGCTTCGATCTGGTGCTCCAATCCTTGGTCTTTACCTCCGTTCTCGATCAGGCCATGAAAGACGAGATGGCTCGGGAGATGATGCGTGTCCTGAAGAGGGACGGTCTCATCATCTGGTACGACTTTCATGTCGACAATCCATGGAATCCGAATGTCCGTGGCGTTCGCAAGACTGAAATCACCCATCTCTTTTCGGGCTGTTCGATTGCCGTGGATCGAGTCTCGTTAGCCTTACCGGTCGCCAAATGGCTGGCCCCCTGGTCCTGGTTTCTCTGCTACGTCCTTGAGCGCCTTCGTGTGTTGAATACCCACTACTTGGCTCTGATTCACAAGCGATAGCACCCCGTTCCCGCGTTCGACTTATTCCGCCGAATCGCAGTCACAGGACTTACACAACTCCGTCTCATTCATTCACCAAGCGGGTGCGGTGAGGTCATTGCGATGACACCACACCTCCGCCATACAGGAAAGGCTAGGTACTATGATGGCCACGCAGGGCAACACATCTGAAATCCGTCCGAACATTGCCGTCATCGGGTCCGGGTATTGGGGGAAGAACCTGGTGCGCAACTTTGCGGAACTGGGTGCGCTGGCCATGATTTGCGATACGAATCCGGAAACCAGAGACGCGTTGGCTGCGCAGTATCCCGGTTGTCGGGCGGTTGCCGACTTTGCCGATGTCCTCCGGGACGACAGTATCGAAGCGGTGTCCATCGCGACGCCGGCCGAAACCCATGGAACTCTGGTCCGACAGGCCTTGTTGGCGGGAAAGGATGTGCTGGTTGAGAAGCCGCTGTGTCTGATTGAGGAAGAAGCCCGTTCCCTCGTGGCATTGGCGAAACAGCAGGGGCGCCTCCTCATGGTGGGGCACTTGCTGTGGTACCACCCGGCGATTCTCAAGCTGAAAGAGCTGATCGACAGCGGGGATCTGGGACGCATCCAGTATGTGTACTCGAACCGTCTCAACCTGGGGAAAATTCGCCGCGAGGAAAACATTCTCTGGTCATTCGCCCCGCATGATGTATCGGTCATCCTCGGGTTGCTGGGTGAAATGCCGGATGCGGTCTCTGCGCAGGGTGGAAATTATCTGCATCAACAGATTGCCGATACCACCGTGACGATGTTGTCCTTTCCGAGCGGCGTGAAATCCCACATTTTTGTGTCCTGGCTACATCCGTTCAAAGAACAGAAACTGATCGTCGTCGGTGACCGCAAGATGGCCGTCTTCGATGATATGGAGAAGAAGGACAAGCTCCTCCTCTATCCGCATTCCATTCACTGGAAAGGTCAGGTGCCGGTGGCGAACCGCGCGGATGCGCAACCGGTGGAACTCGAAAAATCTGAACCGCTCCGCGATGAATGCGCGCATTTTCTCGACTGTATGCGAACCCGTCGGCGTCCACGGACAGACGGGGAGGAGGGCCTGCGAGTGCTGTCGGTGTTGCAACGGTGCCAGGAAGCACTGGAACGGAAACCGGGTGCGCCCGCGCGAACGCCGGTGCCGCCGAAACGGTCGTGGTTTGTCCATGAGTCCGCATTTATCGACGAAGGGGTCGAAATCGGCGAGGGCACCAGTATCTGGCATGTGTCGCATGTGCTCAAGGGATCAAAAATCGGCCGTGCCTGCAAGATCGGACAAAACGTCGTCATCGGGCCGAATGCCGTGGTCGGAAACGGCGTGAAGCTGCAGAACAATGTCTCAGTCTATGAAGGCGTCACACTCGAAGATCATGTGTTCTGCGGGCCGTCGATGGTGTTCACGAACGTGTTCAATCCCCGGAGCGAGATCCCCCGCATGTCCGAACTGAAGCCGACCTTGGTAAAGCGCGGCGCGACCCTCGGGGCCAACTGCACGATTGTGTGCGGCACGACCATCGGGCGCTATGCATTCGTCGGTGCGGGTTCAGTCGTGACAAAAGATATTCCTGACTATGCCTGTGTCATGGGATCTCCGGCGCGGATCTCCGGCTGGATGTGCGAGTGCGGCGCGAAACTCACGTGGCGGGGTGAGGAGTCCCGTTGCGCCTGCGGCGTAACATTCCACAAGACGGCGGCGGGTGTGTCCCGGATGGTGGATGAGCCGGTCGGCGCAGAGCCTGAGAGGCTCGTCGCCTCTGCCCTGGAAGGGTGACGTATGAATTCCGGCCTGATGTCCTCCGGGATGCCTCCATCGTCCATGTACACACACGGCACTGCCGCGCAGGTCTGTCCGCTTTGCGGCGGCGGCAACCTGCGCACGACGTATCGATTCCAGAGGTTTGCCGTGCTGAAGTGCCGGGGCTGCGACGGGTCCTGGCGGAGCAACATGTATTCCACCAGTGACATCACGGCGATGTATACGGGTGATGAATACTCCCAGAATCCGTATTTCTCGTATGACGTCGAAGAGTTCAAGGAGGCCGCACAGGCACGGTACGTCAACTATATCGGCGCGTTGTCGGCTATCGCGTCCAAGGTTAATGGCCGAAAGCTGTTGGATGTGGGCTGTGGTTCCGGTGCCTTTCTCAATGTGGCCCAGCAGCGCGGGTGGGATGTCACGGGGATTGAATTGTCCCCCGAGCTGAGTGCGGTCTCCCGGCGGTCGGTGAAAGGCGAGGTGATCAATGCGGCATTCGAATCTGTCGCCTTGCCGGAGGAATCGTACGACGTCGTCACAATGTGGGACATCATCGAGCATGTGCTCGACCCGGTGTTCTGTCTGAAGAAAGTGGAGCGATTGCTGAAGCCTGGCGGTATGGCGCTGTTTTGTACTCCGGATGAGGATAGCCTGCTGGCTCGTGCGGGACTGGCTCTCTACCGGATCTCCGGAGGCGCCGTCTCCTATCCTGCGATGGCGCTGCATCCCACCTATCACACCTATTTTTTTTCTAGAAGCGGGTTCAAGGCGCTTGTCGGCAAGACCGGCATGCACGTGGTGCGCTGTCATTCGCAGGAAGCCTTCTTTGAGCATTCTCAGCTGCCGAGTCCTGCCGTGAAGTGGGGCATATGGGCGATCGAAAAAATCAGCGCGTTGGCGGACCGCCGGTACGAAATTGTCTGTCTGGCTCAAAAGCCGCGCTGACCTCTCGGACATCGCCCAACCCTCTTGGCCTGGCGCCATCGACTGACCTCCGATTCTTACGCACCGCACCTCTTGGAGCAGGGTATGCTCGTGACACCTTCAACGGATACCGATGTCTTACATGTCGAGCCCATGCCTTCTGCAGCGCAGGCGCCAGTGTGCGATAGCGAGGCGGCCGGTAAACCCCTCGTCTCGCTCATTATTCCGGCCTTTAATGAAGACGCGATGTTGCCCTCCACCCTCACCAGGGTGTGTGCATACATGGAAACGTTGGAGGCGCAGTATCGGTGGGAGATTGTTGTCGTCAACGATGGCAGCAGCGATCGTACGGCAGAAGTGGCGGACGGTTTTGCGAAGACCCGGCGGGAGATCCGCATCGTCCATCACCATCGGAATCGCGGACTCGGTCAAGCGCTGCGCACCGGTTTCCAATCCAGCCTCGGACGATATGTGGTCGTGCTCGATTGTGACCTCAGCTATGCGCCTGAACATGTCGGGCGATTACTCGATCGGATCGAGCGGACTCAGGCGACCATCGTCGTGGCCTCACCCTATGCCGATGGCGGGTTGGTCAGCCATGTGCCCTGGCTCCGGCGTCTGATGAGTCGGTGGGCGAACCGGTTCCTCGCCAGCTTTGCTCGCTGCAACCTCTCGACGTTGACCGGCATGGTGCGCGTGTATGACGGGCCGTTTATTCGGGCGGTCAGTCTCAGGGCGCGCGGACAGGAGATTAGCCCCGAGATCATTTATAAGGGCATGCTGCTTCGCGCGCAGATTGAGGAAATTCCGGGACACCTTGATTGGCGACTGCAGCACGAAGCGGGGAGCGGGCGTCGATCCAGCATGAAGATGCTGCCCCATGTCCTCTCCACCATCCTGTCCGGATTTATCTTCAGCCCGTTCATGTTTTTTCTCGTGCCCGGCCTGCTGCTCTCGGCGCTGGCCGTCTACTGCGACGTTTGGATGGTGCTGCACTTCGTCGACGCGTACCAAACAGTCGCCGGGGAGAGTTGGGTGATGACGCGCTCATCTCTGGCCGTTGCGCAGGCGTATCAGGCGTTTCCACATACCTTCATCATCGGAGGATTGTCATCCATGCTGAGCATTCAATTGATCGGTCTTGGTCTGTTGTCCATGCAAGGGAAACGGTACTTCGAAGAAATGTTTCACATGGCCAGTGCCATGTATCGGCATACCCGGGATCTGGAGGAGAGGTAGATAGGGGCACAAAATAGTGCTGACACACCCTCTCTCGCGGGGCAGGAAGCAGAACGGTTGTTACGCGCAACTCATAACAGTGGAGCCATATATGTCGTCATCATTAGTCTCATCTCGATATGTCCTGGTGACTGGGGTAGCCGGATTCCTCGGGTCGCATCTGCTCGATCAGCTGTTGGCCGCCGGACATCGGGTCATTGGAATCGACGATCTGTCCAAGGGATCGTTGAGTAACATTGCGGGACAACTCGGGAATCCGTCGTTTCGTTTCTTGGAGCGCGATGTCACCAATCCGAACGTGTTCAGTGACATCGTCGAGGACGTGGAATATATCGTCCATCTGGCGTCCCACAAAATTCCTCGATACGGGAACGCGCTGGCGACACTACAAGTGAATACACGGGGCTGTGAACAGGTGTTGGAGTTTGCCAGAAAAGTCGGCTGTAAAACGGTGATCGCCTCGACGTCTGATGTGTATGGACGAAATCCCAAGTTGCCATTCGGCGAGGATGACGACTCGGTCTTTGGTTCCTCGAAGGTTGCTCGCTGGGGCTATGCCGTCTCGAAACTGTTCACTGAGCATCTGGGGTTTGCGTATCAGGAAGCCTATGGTCTGCCGATATCCATCCTGCGGTTTTTCGGCTCGTATGGACCGCGACACCATGTGAGCTGGTGGGGAGGGCCCCAGGCGGTGTTCATCGATGCTGTCTTGAATGATCGAGAGATTACGATCCATGGCGACGGGCTTCAGACGCGGAGCTTTACCTATGTGAGCGACACGGTTGAGGGCATTTACGCCGCCATGGTGACGCCGGCCGCGTATGGGGAAATCCTTAATATCGGGACGACCCATGAAGTCACGATCCTTGAACTGGCGAAGACGATTCATCGTCTGGCCGGGACCTCCTGGCCGCTGAAATCCACCTTCGTCCCGTATCAGAGCTTTACCGGAGGGAAGTATGAAGATGTCCGGCGCAGAGTGCCCGATATCGAGCGGTCACAACGGATTTTAGGCGTGACGGCTCGCGTCGGATTGGAAGAAGGGCTCACGCATACGATCAATTGGCAACGGGCGCTCTCGGTGCCTGGCGCTGTGGTCGGTGACTCTCCCCGGTTGCAGGAAACAGCCGTCAGGGTGTGATCACTCTACGTCACGCCTAGGAAACAGCGTATGCCGTTACGTGTCGCAATCATCGGGGCCGGAATCATGGGACTGTCGCTTGCCGAGCGTCTGTCGTCGAACGGCGTGCAAGTGACAGTGTTCGAACGTGAGCGGCAGGCCGGAGGACTGACCACGTATCATGACTACGGGGAATTTTGGTGGGACCGTTTTTACCATGTGATCCTTTCTTCTGATAGACACCTCATCAGATATCTTCAAGAGATCGGGTTGGGAGATCAGCTTCGGTGGAGCCCGGCCCGCTCCGGCCTGTATGCGAATGGGCGGATGTATCCAGCCACTACTACGGTGGAGTTGCTGCGCTTTCCCCTAGTGGGAGTGATGGGAAAATTGCGGTTGGCACGGACGATTCTGGCCTGCAACCGTATTCGGAACTGGCGCGCGCTGGAAGCGATTCCGGTTGAAGAGTGGTTGATCGGTTTGTGCGGCCGCCGGACCTACGAAGCCTTCTGGAAACCGTTGCTTCTCGCCAAGCTGGGGCAACAGTACACGCGCGTGTCGGCGGTGTTTATCTGGTCGTATATCACGCGTCTGTTCTCCACTCGTGACAGCTCGGCCCAACGGAATCAACTTGGGTACGTGGCCGGAGGGTATCGAACCGTCATTCACCGGCTTGAAGAGTTGATTCGAGGGACCGGCGGAACGATCCGTTTGGAAGCCGGGATCCAAGCGATCGAGCCGGCTGCCGAGGGCGGCCTCACGGTGAGATGGAATGGACTGGACGAGCACTTTGATAAGGTGATTTGGACCGGACCCGTCGATTCCGGCAGTCCATTGGCGACACAAGGATTGGTATCGGTTGGACCGACGTCCGGCCCGGTCGAATATCTTGGGGTGGTCTGTCCGGTCCTGGTCACGCGGCGACCGCTGCTTCCGTACTACACGCTGAACCTGGCAGATCCGGAAATTCCTTTCACCGGCGTGATCGGAATGAGCAGTATTGTGTCGACAGAAGAAACCGGAGGCTTGTTTCTCACGTATTTTCCGAAATACGTGCCTTCGGACGATGAACAGTTGCGGGCACCGGATGAGATCGTGAAGCAGCAGTTGTTCCAGGGACTTCGCAAACTGTTTCCGGCGCTTCAGGACGAGGACATTGTTGGCGTCCACATCAATCGAGCTCATAAAGTTCAGCCGCTGCAGGTGCTGCACTACTCGAAGCGGGTGCCCACCGTCGCGACTCGCCACCAAGACTTTTTTGTGTTGAACACGTCGCAATTCGTCAATTCCACGCTGAACAACAATGCGGTGATCCGGGCGGTCGACGAGTTTGTGCAGGCGCATCGCGAGAGTTTGGTGCGGATCCCGGATCCGTTGCCGGCACCTCTTGAGACGGTCACGGCCTCCTAGAAGGAATGCCATGAGCCGGCAGATTTCCAGCAGTCTGGTACCGACACTGTTGCCTCCGAGCGCGTTGGTGAAAACCAGTGACGTCGATAAGGCTGAATGGAATTTTCGTCCGCTGCTCGGGCTGATTCAGCAGCTTCGCTTTAAATTGATTCTGTCCTTGTTGCCGAAACAGCGTATCGGACGCCTGCTGGAAATCGGCTATGGCAGCGGCGTGTTCTTGCCGGAATTGTCCGCACACTGTGACGAACTCTATGGCATCGATCCTCACCAAAAAGCCGCCGGTGTCTCCCGCAATCTGAGATCGCATCGGGTGAACGCGACACTGTTCTCCGGCAGTGCCGTGGCGTTGCCGTTCCAGGATGCATCGTTTGATTGCATTGTGGCGGTGAGCTGCCTGGAATATATGGATCCCTTTGAGAGCGCAGTGGCCGAAATCAGGCGCGTATTGAGACGAGACGGCACGCTGGTGTTTGTCACCCCTGGGAATTCGCCCGTGCTGGATTTCGCGCATTACGTGATGACCGGGTGTCGCGCACAAGAGCATTACGGCCAACGCCGGACCTCGCTTATCCCGTCTCTGCTTCAGACGTTTGCGGTGCAGGACGAGGCGACGGTTCCTCGAATCGGCAGCAATCTGATCACGCTGTATCGAGCGATGCGAGTGGGCGCTCGGTAATCGTCAGTGCCGCCGGGCGTAAAATCGCAAACGGATCATGAACGTGCTCATGTGTGCCGATTCTGGCATCGGGTGGTACGAGGGAACGTGGTAACGACGGACAAGCCTTTCGCCAGTCTGTCCTGCGATCTGGATGACAAGTGGGCCTATATGAAGACCCACGGAAATCCGGCCTGGAAGACCCTCCCGTCGTACCTCGATGTGGTAGTGCCACGCATTCTGTCCGAGTTGTCACAACATCGGCTCAAGGCGACCTTTTTTCTCGTCGGGCAGGATGCGGCCTTGGAAAGAAATCGGGACCACTTTGGGGCTATCGCTGCAGTGGGTCATGAAATCGGCAACCACTCGTTCCATCACGACCCCTGGTTGCATCGCTATGGCGAAGAAGACATGGCTCGTGAGCTGAAGATGGCGGAGGAGCACATCGAGCGGGCGACCGGACAACGACCGGTCGGGTTCCGAGGGCCAGGGTATAGTCTCTCTCGGAGCACGGTGACGGAACTCAATCGGCGAGGATACCTCTACGATGCCTCTACCCTGCCGACCTTTATCGGCCCTCTGGCGCGCGCGTACTTCTTCATGTCCAGCGCATTCACACGTGAAGAGGCGGCGTTTCGCAGCACCATCTTCGGCGGCCTGCGTGATGGGTTCAGGCGGATTCAGCCCTATCGGTGGAATGTCGGCGAGGAGGGGCTGCTTGAAATACCTGTCACGACCATGCCATTCGTCCGGATTCCGATTCACTTCAGTTACCTCTTGTATCTCAGCCTCTATTCGCGTGCCGCGGCCCAAGCCTATTTCCGGACTGCGCTGGGTCTCTGTCGCATCTCCAGCGTTGAGCCCTCATTGCTACTGCATCCCCTCGATTTTCTCGGCGCTGATGAGGCGGACGGGGTGGCATTCTTTCCAGGCATGAGCCTGCCGCTCACGCACAAGCTGGATATGATCGGATGGGCCCTGAAAGAATTGAATCGGACCTTTCAGGTCGTCACGATGCGCGACCATGCGCTCAAGATCGAACGACACTCTCCTCTGCCCGTGTTGAACCCCACAATCTGAGTACGGTGGCGGGAACCTGTTTGTTGCCGCCACACGTGAGCGAGCTGATCCGTCTATGAAAGTGGTGTCGATCATCGGGGCGCGCCCCCAGTTCATCAAGTGTGCTCCTGTCTCGCGGGCGCTGCGGAACGTGGCGGATGAAGTCCTGGTTCATACCGGCCAGCACTATGACGACAGTATGAGCGGGGTGTTTTTTCGTGAACTGGACATCGCCGATCCTGACTATCACCTGGGTATCGGCTCCGGAAGCCATGGTCGGCAGACGGGAGACATGCTGAAACGCATAGAGGACGTGCTCCTGAGGGAAACGCCCGATCTGGTTCTGGTCTATGGGGATACGAATTCTACGCTTGCCGGGGCATTAGCCGCAGTTAAGCTCCATCTTCCAGTGGTACACGTCGAGGCCGGGTTGCGAAGCTTCAACCGCAGCATGCCGGAGGAAATTAATCGAGTGCTCACCGATCAGGTGTCCTCTCTCTTATTGTGCCCCACTGATACTGCCGTAGAGAATCTGCGGCGTGAAGGAGTGACGGAGGGGGTGCATCTTGTCGGAGACGTCATGTATGACGCGCTGCTGGATAGCGTTGAGAAGGCGAAACAGACGTCCACTATTCTTGAGCGGTTGGGGGTGAAATCGGGGGCGTACCTGCTGGCCACGGTGCACCGGGCCGAGAACACCGATCACATCACGAAACTCGGCGGCATCATGGCAGCGTTGAACCAGATTGCCGCTCCTGACCGAGTCATCGTGTTTCCCGTCCACCCGAGGACCAGAAAGCAGCTGGTGAGACTCTCGTTCCAGCCCTCTGCGCACCTGCGTCTGATCGACCCGGTGTCGTATCTGGATATGGTGCGCCTGGAAAGCGATGCCCAATCGATTATCACCGATTCCGGCGGCATTCAAAAAGAAGCCTACTGGCTGGGTGTGCCCTGCATCACCCTTCGTGAAGAGACGGAATGGGTCGAAACGGTGGCGAGCGGGTGGAATTGCCTGGTCGGCTCTGTGACGGAGCCTATTGTTTCTGCGGTTCTCTCGACGAGGCCGGGGCTCAGACATGAGTGGCCGTACACACGGGGAGAGGCGTCCACGTCGATTGCTCAGCGGATTGCCGCGTTTGTGTGCGGGCAACACAAACAAGTACCTGTGTCCCCTGACGTACCTCAAGAACCGGCCACTATCTGTTCGACGTATCATGTCGCAGGTCGTGAGACTATATAGCCATCACGGGTAGGCATGCATCGCCAAATTCAGTGGCCTGACGGAAAAGCGTTTGCCTTCACCATCTTCGACGACCCTGACTATCAGGGCAGCGGCAGCGTCGAGCCGGTGTATGCCTTGCTGTCTGAATTGGGACTTCGGACCACGGTGTCAGCCTGGCCCGTTCGGGGTGCAGGTCGCCCCCGAATCGGAGGCGTCACCTGCGAGGATGTGGCCTATCGAGACTGGTTATTGGATTTGCAGCGCAAGGGATTCGAGATCGGTCTCCACAATGTCACCTACCATACCTCCGCGAGGCCGGAGACCTCTGACGGGCTGGAGCGGTTTAAGGAGTTGTTCGGGCACTATCCCCATTCCATGGCCAATCACTCAGGATGCCGGGAAGGAATGTATTGGGGCCGAGACCGGTTATCCGGCGTGCACCGTCTGGTGTATGACCTGCTTCATCCGCACCAGTCTCGCAACGAATTCGAGGGGCATAAACCACACAGCCCGCTGTTCTGGGGTGATCTCTGCCAAGAAAAAATTCGCTACGTGAGAAACTTCACGTTCTCGGACATCAATACGCTCAATGCGTGTCCGTTCATGCCCTATCAAGATCCCGAGCGTCCTTTCGTGAAGGCCTGGTTTGCAGGCTCAGAGGGACCATGTGTCACGAAGTTCACGAACATCTTGTGCGAAGAAAATCAGGACCGGCTGGTTGCCGAAGGCGGGGCCTGTATCATGTATACGCATTTCGCCCAGGGATTTGTCGAAAACGGACGCCTTCACAAGCGGTTCGAGATGCTGATGAGGCGCCTCAGCCGGTTGAATGGTTGGTTTGTTCCCGTTCATACATTGTTAGACTTCCTGGCAACCACCCAAACGACTCACATCATTCCGCGATCCGACCGGTCTCGCCTCGAACGCCGATGGTTACTGCAAAAAGTATTCAAGACGAGAGGCCGGTCTTAATCCGGTCCTGACCGGCAGCACTCTGGTGTGTGCTGTCTTGAGGCGTGCACCTTTCCTGTCAGAAATATTCGGCCAGCATGTACCGATTTGAATTGTTGAACGCTGAAGACGATTGTTCGTGGCGTGCGGTGGCATCCCACGAAGACCTGACGGTATTTCAAACGCGTGCCTGGATTTCCTTCGTGGCGGCGACCCAGCAAGCCGTTCCTGTGATTGTGGAAATACGAGATGGCGATCGGGCTATCGGGTATTTCGTCGGTTTGGTGGTGGAGCGTCTCGGGGTACGGATTTTAGGTAGCCCTTTTCCTGGTTGGACGACCGATTACATGGGCTTCATTTTGGAGCCGGGCAGTTGTCGTGTCTCGGCGCTTTGCGGGTTGTTTGAGTTTGCCTTTGCACGTCTCGGTTGCGCGCATGTCGAGCTGATGGATCGCCGCCTCACGGTCGAGGATCTCAGCCATGTGGATGCGAAGTATCGGCTCTATGAAGGGTTTGCGGTGGATCTCTCGCTCGATGAGGCGACACTCTTTGCCAACTTCACGAGCGCCTGCCGTCGGTGCATCCGGAAAGCAGATAAGGATGGGGTACAGGTCGAGGTGGCGTCCGTTGAGGGATTCGCGGAGGACTATTTTGCGCAACTCACCGATGTGTTCGCCAAACAGGGCCTGGTGCCTACGTACGGTGTGGATCGCGTCAGGCAGTTGATCGCGCACCTGCATCCACCCGGCCACATGCTGCTGGTCCGGGCACGCGATCCCCACGGGCGCTCCATTGCCACCGGCATTTTTCCGTTTCTCCATGGGGTGATGTATTTCTGGGGCGGGGCGAGTTGGCGGGAGTTTCAGATCCTGCGTCCCAATCAAGCCCTGCACTGGTTTGCTATGAAGTACGCGAAGGCTCACGGTGTCCATACGTACGACCTTGGCGGCGCGGGGGAGTATAAGCGCCAGTATGGGGGCCGGGAGATCCGGATTCCATGGATCAGGAAATCCAAATACGCGTGGATGGAATCTGCTCGTACTCTTGCACAGGAGGTCTTCAGAGTGCGGCAGCAGATGCAAGGACAGTGGCGCCAACTCTTTGCGAAGCCACGGGCGGTGTCTGTTAGCGGGGCGGTAGACAGCAGCAACAACCACGAACCAGCAACCTCACAGGTGTACCGATGAATGTTCCACTTCTCGATCTCAACGCACAGCACGAACCTCTTCGCAAGGATCTCCTTGCTGCCATGGAGCGTGTCCTGGATCAAAACAACTTCATCCTCGGCCGGGAAGTCAAAGAGCTGGAGTCACAAGTAGCCGCGTACTCCCAGACTCGATTTGCCGTCGGCGTGTCTTCAGGAACCGATGCGTTGCTGGCCGCGTTGATGGCTCTGGACGTCAAGGCGGGCGATGAAGTCATCACGACGCCGTTGTCATTTTTTGCCACGGTGGGCGCTATTGTGCGGCTTGGCGCCACGCCGGTATTTGTCGACATCGATCCGGTCACGTACAACCTCGATCCGAACCGCATCGAGGCGGCGGTGACGCCTCGCACGAAGGCGATCATCCCGGTGCACTTGTACGGTCAATGCGCCGACATGGCTCCCACCCTCGAGATTGCGGCGAAACACGGGTTAGGGGTCGTGGAAGATGCCGCACAGGCTATCGGGGCGGAATATCGGGGCGGTCGGCGAGCCGGCAGCATGGGGACGATGGGGTGTTTCTCGTTTTTTCCCAGCAAGAATCTCGGCGGACTGGGCGACGGCGGCATGGTCGTTACCAACGATGAACAACTGGCCGAACGGTTGCAAGTCCTGCGTGTCCAGGGTGGAAAGCCGAAGTATTACCACCGCGTCATCGGCGGAAATTTCCGCCTCGATACGCTGCAGGCGGCCGTGTTGGGCATCAAATTGCCGCATTTAGACCGCTGGACGAAGCTGCGGCAACAGCACGCGGAGTTGTATGAGTCGCTGTTTCGTGACATGAACCTGGAATCGAAATACGGTGTACGGTTGCCCCATGCCGCCTACAAAGAAGAGGGCGTCAGTCACTACCATATTTACAATCAGTTTGTGATTGCCGTGCCGAAGCGAGATGCCTTGCGCGACTATCTCAAAGAAAAAGGTGTCGGCACGGAGATCTATTACCCGGTTCCGCTGCATCTCCAGGAGTGTCTTGTTTCATTGGGCCATCGCGCCGGGGAGTTTCCCGAAGCCGAACGCGCCTGTCGCGACCTGGTCGCCCTGCCGATCTATCCTGAGCTCAACGAAGATCAGCAACGCTATGTAGCCCAGTCAGTTCGAGAAGCGCTTGCCCGGTAGGCATTCCGGCAGGCGTTCCGCAATCGTCCTCACGGCTCTTCGCATCCTGGTGGTTCCACAGTCTCACGAATACGTAGTGCTCGGTATTCCGAGAGAGTAGAACCTCTCCACGATCCGCGAAATGGACTGAGTCAGAATCACCTGTTTGTTCCTCTCACATGTGCATAAAGAATGGTTGTATTGCGCTTCGCAGCGAGCACGAACCAGGCCATGCTGGTTTTCTAGTCAGGGTGCTTTGAACAGGCTGTTTGTGCAGCAGGGACTGTGCCAGGCGCCAAGAGGCGTTGCTTCTGCTGTGCACATCACAATGGGCATAGTCGCAGGGATATGATGATGGGCGGACACAAATTGATTCGAGCGAGGCTTGCCATTCTGACACTGGCGGCGGAATTGAAGAATGTGGTCAAAGCCTGCAGGTTGGCCGGTGTCAGCCGGTCACACTTTTATGCCATGAAGAAGGCCTACGAGACGCATGGTTCCGAAGGACTGGCGCCGCGTGTCCGACGGAAGCCCACTATGCCGAATCGTACTCCTGCGGCGGTGGAACAACTTATCTTGTCGAAAACACGTGATAATCCGACGGTGAGTTACATTCGACTCGCTGAACAGATTCAGCTCGACGGAATCTCGGTGACACCCGGGATGGTCCGGTATGTCTGGCAACGGGAGGGACTATCCACCCGGCCGGTTCGCCTGCAATGGGTCAAAAAGATGAACCGGAAGGACCGCGTATCCACTCAGATGGCCGCTCTTCCTGGAGTTCCGGTCACTCCGCATGTCGAGTGTCCTCCAGCGGTTGCGAGTTCACTTCCGGTTCCAAGCCCGTGACGGGGGTACGTGCTACAAAGCCGTGTGTGTAGACCACTCCAACTAAGTATTTGCCCCTTAATTTCCTTGACGTGAATATGGCAAGGCGAGACAATGCGCCACCTCAAAGTGAAGAGTCCAATGACGCCCTGGTCGGTATTCGTTCTCACGATACTGTAGCGCAGGGAGTGTCTTGGGCAGACGGCGGGCGATAGGTTCTGGTGTGTTCAGTAGTCATCTTAACGAAGGGGGGAGATCAATGGTTATGGGACACATGGGAGACTTGTATAACTTCATTATCGGCATCATCGGCGGGTGGACTCCAAGGCCGGGAACCGGCGGCAGCGTTCCCGGTCCGGAAACCCTGCTGGCCTTCGGCCTCGGTTTCGCGGCCTTCGTGGTCTGGCGAGCGAAGCGAGTGGAAGAGTAGGGATCCCTGGTTTCAAGGGTGAGCCACTCGCGCGATGCAATTGCGCGAGTGGCCGCTCTCTCCGGATAGTCTAGCCTCTTACGAAAAGTCCCCCTCTCTCGTCAAAGCGTTCAGGAAACTATCAGCCGCCGGCAACAAGCTGGTCTCCCTTCAGGCCGACTCAGGTGGGAAGTCGCTTCTGCGGGGAGATGTCGTTCTCCGACACTGCGTACCCTACAGTTATGAACACAGCCAATCGAGACGTGCCCGGGCCTGCATCGACGGCCCCTTCCCCATGGTCGGACTTGCAGACGGCAGGAATGATTCTCTGCGCGGCCTCCTTGACGGTCGCGGCTCTCTTCTGGCCGACCATTCGATCGATGATTGATGTCTGGGGAAGTTCTCGCACCTTTGCGCACGGGTTTTTGGTTTTGCCGGTCGTCGGGTATCTCGTCTGGTCGTCTCGCCGTCGTCTGGTCTCCTTGGCGCCCGTGCCCACTGCGCGGGGAATGATCGCCCTCTTTGGAATCGGAAGTGCCTGGGCGTTGGGGCACTCTGTCGACATCGTGTGGATGCAGCAAGCGGCGGTGGTCGCATCCCTGCCTGCTCTGGTGTGGACGGTGTATGGGACGGAGATTGTTCGCGCGCTCGCCTGGCCGCTCGGGTTTCTCGTGTTTTTGCTTCCCGTGGGAACCTCCCTCGAACCTTGGCTGCAGGACCTCACCGCCTGGCTCATTCTCCGCGGCCTGGATCTGTCTGGTATCTCCTATCTCTATCGGGACCGTTTCATTACGGTAGGTCCGGCCCTGTGGGAGGTGGCACCTGATTGCGGTGGACTGCGGTATTTACTGCCGGGACTCTCATTGGCTTACGCTTTTGCGACGTTGACCTATCGGGAGCCAGCCCGACGCGTGCTCTTTCTGGTCTTTTGTGCCATCGCACTTATGATCGCCAACGGTATTCGCGCGTACGGGATCATCGTCGGCAATCACGTCGGCATCGCCAGTGGCGCCGACCATCGTCTCTTCAGCTATACGATCTATGGTGCGACCATGCCCTGTCTACTCTGGGTCGGACTCCGGTGGAAGCAGCGCCCTGAGATGGGAATCCACTCCGCTCCCGCCGGGCTGCTGGATGTTCGCAAAGCCATGGTGGCCTCCCTTCTCGGAGTTTGTGCGTTACTCCTCCCGCGGCTTTGCCTGAGGGTGTTTTCCGCATCGTACTAATCTTCGCGTCTTCATTCATGGATTCTGCCGACCGGGCGAACCATCTGCTCTCTGTCTGAGCGCAGGCCATCTCTAGTGTGTATTCGCTTCTGAGATTCCCCAGCTGTTTGAGAGGACATATACCATGACCGACTATCTTCCCTTTCATGTACCAGAGATTGACGACGAGGACATCGAGGCAGTCGTCACCGTCATGCGATCCGGTTGGCTCACCACCGGCGCCAAGGCCAGGCAGTTCGAGCAGGAGTTTGCCGCCAAGGTGGGCGCGCGCTACGCGGTGGCATTGAATTCCTGCACCGCGGCACTGCATTTGGCATTGGAGGCGATCGGCCTAGGCGAGGGGGACGAAGTGCTCCTGCCGACGATGACGTTTGCCGCTACGGCCGAGGTGGTCACCTATTTCAAGGCCAAACCGGTGCTGATCGATTGCCTTCCGAGCACCTTGAACATGGATCCGGATTTGATCGAGCGGGCCATTACCCCTAGAACCAAAGCGGTGATCCCGGTGCATTTCGCCGGTCTGCCCTGCGATATGGCCAGAATCCTTGAGATTGCCCGCCGTCACGATCTGCGGGTCATTGAAGACGCGGCCCATGCGTTTCCGGCCTCGTATAAAGGCAAGGCGATCGGCAGTATCGGAGATTACACCTGCTTCTCGTTCTACGCGACGAAAAATATCACCACGGGCGAAGGCGGCATGGTCACGACGGACGATCCTGACCGGGCCGATCGCATCAGGCGCATGAGCCTGCATGGACTCAGCCGCGATGCCTGGAAACGTTATACCAACCAGGGGTCTTGGTACTACGAAATTGTCGCGCCGGGGTTTAAATACAACCTGACCGACATGGCGGCTGCGCTGGGATTGTCTCAGCTGCGCAAGGCCGACCGGTTCTGGAAGGCCCGTGAACGCTACGCCGCCATGTATGCGGAGGCGTTTCGGGACCTGCCCGAGATCGTACCGTTGGTGACGCAGGATGACGTGCAGCATGCCTGGCATCTCTATGTCATTCAGCTGGATCTGGACCGATTGCGGATCAGCCGGCAGGCATTCATCGAAGGGCTTCAACAGAAACACATCGGTTGCAGCGTTCATTTCATTCCCCTCCACCTGCATCCCTACTACCGCGCCACCGGGGGCTACAGTCGCGCCGACTTTCCGGTCGCGTCCCATGCCTTTGATCGAATGGTATCGCTTCCGTTGTATTCGAAAATGTCGGAGGAGGACGTGCATCGTGCGATTCAGGCAGTGCGAGAGCTCGTGCTCAAGGGCAGGGCACTATGAAACGCGCAATTGACATTGTCGGCGCCGTCATCGGTCTGGTTCTCACTTGGCCACTCTGGATTGTGGCGGCAGTCATGGTCAAGCTCGATTCCCCCGGGCCGGTGTTCTTCGCCCAAACCCGCGTCGGACGGGACCGTCGGCCATTTTCGATTTACAAGTTTCGCACCATGGCGGCGGATGCCCCGTCGAGGGGAGGACAACTGACGGTTGGGCAGGATACCCGTGTCACGCGGGTCGGCGCCGTCTTGCGCAAATATAAGATCGATGAATTGCCGCAACTCTGGAACATTCTGACGAGCGATATGAGCCTCGTCGGTCCAAGGCCCGAGGTTCCGCGTTATGTGGAACTGTTTCCGGAAGCCTATGTGGATATCCTTTCCGTCCGCCCTGGCCTGACCGATCTTGCCTCGTTGAAATACATCGACGAAGCGGCGGTGTTGGCCGCCGCCGTCAGTCCGGAGGAAGAATACGTCACCGTCGTCCTGCCGGAAAAAATCAGGTTGGCGAAGTTCTATGTCCGCTATGCGTCCACGATTCTGGACCTGGCCATTGTCGTCCAGACACTGCTGTGTCTGCTGAAAATTCCCCTGGTCGTCTGTGAATTGCCGGACCTTCAGGTGATCCGGCCGTCCAAGGCGTCCGACCTTGGTCCGCGGCTGATCGCCTTTATTCTGAAATGGCGGCGCCCGCTGATTGTGGTGCTGGAGATGGGTCTGATGAGCCTGGCGAATTACCTGGCCTTCTGGCTGCGCTTCGATGGCAGGATTCCGGAGGCGGAATGGGGAACGTTCCTGTTGGTGTTGCCATGGCTGTTGATCATCCGCACTGCAGCCTTCTTTGCGTTTCGCCTCAATGAAGGTCTCTGGAGATATACCAGCCTCTGGGATGTGCAGAACATCGTCGTCGGGGTGCTCGCAAGCACAGCCCTGCTCTATTTCTGGACGCGTTGGGGTATGGGGGTGACGGAATATCCGCGCTCGATTTTCATCATTGACGCCATGTTGCTGATCGGATTTACCGCGGGTGTACGGTTTCCAAGACGGATGTTGCGTGAGGCGGTGATTTATCGTCCAAAGAAAAGTGTGCTCATTATCGGTGCCGGCGACAGGGGTGAGCGCGTGGTGCGGGAAATGAAATTGAATCCGAACTCAAGGTACCAGCCGATTGGGTTCATCGACGACCATGCGTCCCTTCGCTTCAAGAGAATTCATGGGGTCAAGGTGCTCGGTGCGCGGGAAGACCTGGCCCGGATTCTCTCGGTCGAACGGCCGGACGAGGTCGTGCTGGCGCTCCCGCAGGTCACGCCCGACGTGTTGCGTCAGATCATGTCCGACCTCGGCCCGTTTAAAGTGTCGGTGAAGATGCTGCCGAGCATGGAGGATTTGCTCGGGGACCGGAGTGCCGTGAGTCAGATCAGGAATGTCGCGGTCGAAGATCTTCTGGCGCGGGCGCCGGTCCATATGAAGACCGACGCCATGGTCGACATGGTAGCCGGACGCCGGGTCTTGATCACCGGTGCCGGCGGATCTATCGGCTCGGAACTGTCGCGGCAGATCGCCTCCATGGGACCGGAGTCCGTAGTGCTCTACGAGCGTCACGAAAACAGTCTGTATACCATCGCCAAAGAGTTGGGCGATCGCGGTTTGTCGGCGATCAGTCATCCCGTACTGGGCGATGTGACGGATCGCCGGCGGCTCACGGAGACGATGATCCGGTATCGGCCGGCCATCGTGTTCCATGCCGCAGCCCACAAACATGTCCCGCTGGTGGAGCTCAATCCTTCCGAGGCCCTGAAAAATAACTGCATCGGCACGCGCATTGCCGCCGAAACGGCGGATCGCTGCGGAGTCGAACGGTTCGTTCTCATTTCAACGGACAAGGCCGTGAATCCGTCCAGCGTAATGGGGGCCACGAAACGCGCCGCCGAATTGATCGTGCAGGATATGGCGGAGCGAAGCGCGACACGGTTCCTGACCGTCCGGTTCGGTAACGTGTTAGGCAGCAACGGCAGCGTACTGCTGCGTTTTCAAGAGCAGATTCAAGCCGGCGGTCCGGTAACCGTGACACATCCTGACATTCGCCGCTACTTCATGCTGATTCCAGAAGCCGTTCATCTGGTGCTCCAGGCGGCCACTTTGGGGGAACAGGGCGCCACCTATGTCCTGGATATGGGGGACCAGATCAAGGTACTGGATCTCGCCAGAAATCTGATTCGCTTGTCGGGCTTTGTGCCGGGGCGTGAGATTCCGATTCGTTTTGTGGGACTCCGGCCGGGTGAAAAATTGTATGAGGAACTGGTGGGAACGGATGAGCTGGCCGAGCGGTCGGGGCTGGGAAAGATTATGCGCATTCGACGGATGAGCATGACCGATGTGAGCAAAGTCTCGGGCATGATGATGGCTATGGAAGCGGCTGCATATCTCAACAATTCCGAGAAAGCGATCGAGCGTCTGCGCGAATTGGTCACGGACTTTCGTCCCCCGAACAAAGTCGAAGACGCGGGTGTATTGGGTACGGAGTGGATCGAGGATGAACCGGCCTATTCGGGGCCGGGCCGGTAGGGGAATCGGTATGTGTCTCTAGGGGCGACGAGGAAATGGTCCGGCGGCCCACGATGTTCGTGCGGTTGTTCCGAGTCCTGAAAGGGCAGCGATGAACAGGTCGATTGTGACAGGCAAGGTGGAGACTATGGGTCAAACGAGCGGCATGCCGCAGCATGCCAATTCCGCAGCGAATCTGTTCCACGAATACTGGGGCATGGTGTTGCGTCGCAAATGGATTCTGATCGGCGCGGTGGTCGTCTCCTTGGGCGCCGCGATGGTCTATTGCAAGGTCGCCACCAAGGTCTACCGCTCCGATACCTTGATTCTGCTGGAAGATCAAAAAATTCCGGAAAGTTATGTGCAGGCGAACGCCGAGGGCAACAGCAATTTCGACCGCCGGATTTTTGTCATCGAAACACAGGTGCGCGATCGTGCACGACTGGACAAGATCCGCAAAGAGCTGAATCTCTACCCGGCTCAAGTGGAACAGTTCGGTCCGGAATGGGCCGTCCTCCAAATGAATGCCTCGCTGGAGGTCACTACGGTCAGCAAGGGCGGTGTGCCGGGTCAGAATACCATCGGTGCCTTTACGATCTCCTTCGCGCATGAGGATCCGGCCGCAGCCATGAACGTCATTTCGAAGATTTCCGCGATGCTGATCGATGAGGACCTGAAGGATCGCACGCAGGCTGCTGAAGGCACGACCGAGTTTCTCGACAACGAGGTGAACCGGACGCGCGCGCAGCTCGGTAAGAAAGAAGAAGAGATCAGCCAATTCAAATCCCAACATGTCGGACAGCTTCCCCAGCAGACCGAGTCCAATTTGCGCGCGCTGGACCGACTGCATGATGACCTCAACCTGGCGAGCGAGAGCATTCGTCGTCAGACCGACCGCCTCTCCCTGGTGGACAATGCGATTCAAAAGTACCTGGAGTTCGGGGTGACGATTCCCGCGTTGGTCAACGGCCCTGTGCAGCCGAATCCGTCTTTCGCGCGATTGAACGAACTGAAAAATAAGCTGGCGCAGCTGGAGGCCGAATTCTGGGAGGGCTACCCGGAGGTTGCGCTGACCAAGGAGGAAATCAATCAGATTGAGCAGAAGCTTCGGAAACAATACAGACCCGATGCCATGGGATCGGATGAACAGACCAAAGACCCGTACTTTCAGGATCTCAAGAAGCAGAAGAGTGAGCTGAAAAGCGAAATTGCGCTCTTAAAACAACGGCAGCAGACGCTTCGGGCGGAGAAGAAGGAGTATGACTCCCGGGTAGAGACCGCCCCTGCGATCGAACAGAGCCTGCTCACCCTGATGCGGGACTATGAAAATCTGAAAGGTCTGTACCAGTCGTTATTGGACAAGCGGTTGCATGCCTCGGTGGCGGAGAATTTGGAGAAACGCCAAAAGGGCGCGCAGCTGAAAATTCTCGAACGGCCCAAGTTCCCGCGCGTACCTGAAAAACCGAATCAACCACGTGTGATGATGCTCGGGCTCCTGCTGGGATGCGCACTCGGGGGCGCGATGGCGGTGTTGCTCGAGCAATTGAATCCGCAGTTTCGTCGGCCTGAAGATGTGGAGTCGATGTTCGGCCCGCAACTACTGGCTGCCATTCCTGACTTCACGCTTGAATATGCATATACGAACTGGCGACGCTTCCTCCCGGTGTACCATTTCGGGCGCGGCGGCAAGTCGACTCAACAGGCTCCTGGCCTGGTGCCGGTTCAGCTCGGGGATACGGGGTTAAATGGATCGAACGGTCAGCCGTTCGATCGCAGTTTTGTCGTCAAGTGGATGCCTAACGCGATTGTCTCGGAGCAATATCGGGTCGCGGCGACGCGATTGTTCCTACTGGGGGCGGAGAAACAATCGACGGTCGTTGCGGTCAGCAGTGCGGTCAAAGGCGAAGGGAAGACGACGACTGTCATCAACCTCGGGTACACATTGGCGCGGGATTTGGGGAAGCGCGTGCTGTTGGTGGATTGTGACCTGAAATGTCCCGGTCTGGATAAATTTATGGAAAGCAGCGCCGAGGGAGGATTGGCCGACTATTTGGCCGGCAATAATATGGATTATGAAGACTGTGTGACGGGCTTTGGCGATGTGCCCTGCTGGATCATGCCGGTCGGAAACCTCGTCGTCAATTCGACGGAACTGCTCAGGATAGAACGGCTTGCCTCGCTTTTTGACCGGCTGCGCAACCGGTTTGATTATATCATTCTGAACACCCCGCCGATTCTTCCCCAGGCGACCATGAATGTATTGGAAGGGCATGCCGATATCCTCTTGCTCGTGGTGCGCGCGAATTCCACACCGCATGATGTAGTGAAACGGGCGGTCAGCTCCCTGAGAAGCCGAAAACCCCTCCACGTCGTACTCAATGCAGTCGGCAGCCAATCTCTGCCGTCCTATGTTTATGAGTATGCGCAGCCGAAGGCTGCACCACCGCGCGGTCGCTTGAAGGCGTAGGGGGCCGACTCACCGGTCGCGTCTCCCATCTCTGCGCTGTCACGAAGAGATAAGGGCGTTGTGCTCTAGACTATTCATGAAGAGTCGCCAGAGCCGGAGCACGTCTTACCACTTTGCAACAACATGAGGGCACATCAAAACGCAGCCCTGTGCTGCAGGAGGCTGATTTATGGGCAGCGATAAATGGATTGTCAACAATCGGGCAGGGGAGGAGTGGGGGCTCATTACCCGCTTGATCCTCGATTCGGTCACGCGGCAGATCAGTTATGCCGATGTGGTGGTGATTCAAACGGGCCATGTTGCCCGTATACCATGGGATGGTTTTGAGATTCGCGACCAAGGGATTACACTCGGAATGCCTGAAGCGCAGGTTGTGGCTGGTAATATGGCGGGGGCTCAGGCCGTCGTTGATGAAGGGGTGGCAATGGATGTCTGGCCCTGATGCCGTGTCCGAATCCCCCGGATCCGATTCGCCGACCTATTTTCCCCCTGACCGATGAACGGTTATCCAAAACCCGCACGGTAACGTGCGTTGTCGTTCAGTACGGTATGGTTTGAGAAGGTGCCTCTGCTCGACAGGGGCGTGTACGCTCTCGCGATCCGCTCTGCCATAACATCCCTCCCTTCCGTCAGCTCTGCCTGTCCGCTTCCGCGACGATCTTGCCTGGTCCCATGAATCTCACCCCGTGCTTTCGATTCGAAATATTTCCGTAATCGGTTTCCTGCAACACGACTCTTGGGGCAGGATGCTGCGAATGTCCTATGAACTAAGGTTCCCTCCCGGGAATACATTCCGTCGGCATAAGTTCGCCGCCGTGGAAATGGGAGACTTGTTTCCATTTCTGCAGCACGGCTGACCCGTCGAACGTCAGCAGGTATTCCTCACACCAGATGCCGGGGGCGGTATACCGGTTGCCGGCCTGCTGTTCGCGAATTTCATAGACCCAGACTGTCTCGCCCTCTTCGCTCTTTCGAACTGCTTTGGGAGCGCCCAGTTCCTGCCTCACCTCAGTTTGTGTTGCCCGCCCTTTGACTGAATCCAGATACGCCGCTTCTTTATTCTGAAAATGACTGCAGGCAGTGATTGCGATGGTGACGGTGAAGGCGATCAGGCCGAAGGTCCATGTGCATTTCATCAGGTGCCTCCCGATTCGACAGTGATGCAATCTGCGCGGTTTGCTGGACACGTGGAATTGTACACCGATCGAAAGGATCCGTCTGCTTTCAGCGTTTTTCTGCATGCAGCCCGGTAGGGCAGGGAGGAATGCCGGCGTATCGCGTGTGAAGAGGCGGGAGCGTCCATCCGGAACGATCTCGCGGAGTGGAGCGATTCTGCCTCATCGAGGAACGGGGGAAACCGGGTGAGCGGGCGCACCCCGAGTGTGAAATCAGATCAAGGGCTGAATGAGGGGGAGGGAACGCGCGGGGAGAATCAGACCGCTTTTTTAACCAGACCCGACCGCAAGCAGCGCGTGCAGACGCGAATACGCAACGCCGATCCGTTCACGAGTGCCTTCACGCGTTGCAGGTTGGGATTGAAGACGCGCTTGGTCTTATTGTTTGCGTGGCTGACGTTGTTACCGGTCTGATGCTTTTTCCCACAGAGATCACAGGCAAATGCCACGGCCCTACTCCTTTGTTGCGGTGTCTTTCAACGACTAGTCCTTGAATGGGAAGGGATGCTACCATAGCGCCAGGGGACAAGACAAGCTGCCGGGGTGAATTCTCCTTTCAGGATACCCTCTTCCGCTCGCGTCGCCCTCCACTTCATGCGAGGTCATACCTATGGACCAGGTCACGCTCATCGGATTGCTCGCGGGTACCCTCACGACCATTGCCTTCATCCCCCAACTCCAGCAGACCTGGCGCACTCGCTCCGCGCAGGATGTATCGCTGGGGATGTTGCTGACCTTCACGACCGGGGTCTTTCTCTGGTTGATCTATGGTCTGCTGCTCGGCGCCCTCCCGATCATTCTGGCGAATCTCGTGACCTTGGTGCTGACGCTGGCCATTCTTATTCTTAAGCTGCGGTATTGCTCTAGGCCTTTCTCTGGATAAGCTAGCCTGTGAGCGGCTGCGCTAGTGGAAAGTCCCCCTGCCGAGTGAGGTCGGTCAAGTTTCACCTTGACAAGATTGACCCTCCTCTCCTAGAGTTTGCTTCGTTTTCAGACACCTTGGGTGAAGGGAAGAGGGTGCAAAACCCTCGCGGTCCCGCCGCTGTAAATGGGGACGAAACCCGCAGGCGCCACTGTCCACTCCGGTGAACGGGAAGGCGCGGGGAGTAGGACGAACCATGAGCCAGAAGACCTGCCCAGGGAGAGACCCTTTATTCCCTCGTGGGCTGGGGAATAGGCGAGGATGATACTGCGGGTGCAATCCTCAGGGTTCCAAGTTGGCCCTGGGGATTTTTTTATTTGCGCGCCGTTTGGATCATTCCCCTTCGTTGGTGTGCAGTCGGATGTGCCGGATTCCTCTGGTATCTCTTGCTGCCCTGCCTGGCGCTGGCATGGGGAGATGCCCCCGGAGAAGACACGGTGATGAAACGCCGACAGCAGGGCATTCTGACCGGCATGCCGTTCATGGCCAACATCACCCCGCGCACGTTTATCGACGACGCGGGACGTAAGCTCTATGTCGCCAAGGCTCCCACCCGGGTCGTCTCGTTGGCGCCGAGCATTACCGAGATGCTGTTCGCGCTCGGGTTGGATGAACAGGTCGTCGGCGTCACAGACTTCTGTAATTTTCCGGCGGCCGCCGCGGCCAAACCGAAAGTCGGCTATAGCAATCCCAACCTGGAATCCCTACTCGCGCTCAGGCCCGAATTGATCGTGGCGCCGCTCGAATTTCATCGCGCCAACGTGCTGGCTAAGCTCGAAGAACTGAAGATTCCGGTCCTCCTACTTGAAGCCACGTCGCTGGAACAGGTGTTCGCGCACATTCATACCCTAGGACGAATTTTCGATCGCTCGACCGCCGCCCATGCGATGACCGCGGACATGCGACAGCAGATGGCGGAGATCAGCCGCCGGACGGAAGGCCTCTCGCGCACCCGGGTGTTGTACGTCATCAATAGCCAGCCGCTCATCACGGTCGGACCGGGCAGTTACATCCACCAGATGATCGGCTTGGCGGGAGGGAGCAATATCGCTTCCGGGGCGGCCACGGCCTATCCTCGCCTGACCATGGAAACCGTGTTGAAAGAAGATCCTGAAATCCTGATCTTTCCTCGGGGATCGGTCGAGACGGTGCCGCGAAGCGAGCAGGAAGCCTGGCGGCGTTGGACCACGCTGACTGCCGTACACGAGAACCGTCTTCGAGAGGTGTCGGCGGATGCACTCAATCGCCCCGGGCCTCGCGTCATGCAAGGGCTGGAAGCACTCGCCAGGGTCATTCACCCCGAGGCCTTCGCCTCCGAATCGACCACGACGCAACCATGATGCCCTCCGCCGGCCATCCCACGTCCCCTTCCCCTGCACTGACCTCGCCATCCCCAACCCTAACGCCGACTCTCACACAGTCTGCCGCCAACCCTATCGGGGCCGCTCGGCCGTTTCAGGGCGCGATGCTGACTCGCTCGCGTTGGTGTGCCGTCCTGGGTGTGCTGGTGCTGCTGTCTGTGATGCTCGCCATCGTGTGTTTGCAGCTTGGGACGCAATACATCAGCGTGCGACAGATCATCGGGCTGTTGTCGTCCGCGCTGTTCGGGACGGCGAGCGAACCAGATGCGCTTCGGACGACGGGGGTCATTCTTTTACAAGTGAGACTGCCGCGCGTATTTCTGGGATTTCTGGTGGGAAGTTGCCTGGCGGCCGTTGGTGTGGCCTTGCAGGCGCTCCTGAGAAATCCGTTAGCCGATCCCTACGTATTGGGCGTGTCGAGCGGGGCCGCACTCGGCGTAGCCATCGCGGTCCTATTCGGGATCGGCACCACGGTCCTTGCATTGTCGCTATTGCCGGTCTGCGGGTTTGCGGGAAGCCTGGTGGCACTGCTGGTCATCTATCGCATGGCGGCGTCCTACGATCGACTCCCGATTCATTCGGTGCTGCTCGCCGGCGTGATTCTCAATGCCATTTTTTCTGCGCTCATTATGTTCATCACCTCCATCATGGAGCCGAACCGGTCGTTCGGGATGATGGCCTGGCTCATGGGATCATTGACGGCGCCCGCCTATCCGGTCCTGAGCGCGCTGTCCATTTACCTGCTGGTCGGCCTCGTGCTGCTCTTGAAGCAGGTCCGGGTGCTGAACATTCTTGCCTTGGGTGAGGAGCCGGCCCGGTCTCTGGGGATCAATACGGAACGGACCAAACGCGTCATTTTCCTGCTGTCGGCGCTGATGACCGGGGCCGTCGTGTCCTTCAGCGGCATGATCGGGTTTATCGGCATGATCATTCCGCATGCGGTGCGTCTCGTGGTGGGGGCGGATCACCGATTGCTCCTGCCGGCCTCCGCGTTGGTCGGGGGCATGTTCCTGATGGTGGCGGATACCGTGGCCCGCACGGTGTTTGTCCCGTCTGAAGTTCCTGTCGGCGTCATCACGGCATTGGCAGGTGGTCCCTTCTTTGTCTACCTGCTGGTGTGGCGAAAGGATCGGCTGGCGTGAGTCGACATCCTGGAGAAGCTGCGCGGTTCGATCATCACGTCAGCACCGGCATGCGTGCCGCCCTGGTCTATGACCTGAGCGAGCTGTATTTTTGTTACGGCACACCCGGCGCACGTGATGACAAGTGGGTGCTCCAGGACGTGACGCTGCAGGTACAGCCGGGTGAAATTCTCGGTATCGTTGGTCCCAACGGATCGGGCAAAACGTCGTTATTGAAATTGTTGGCCAAGCTGGCCGCGCCCCACACAGGGGACATGACGTTGTTTGGTCGCCAGCTGGCCGCTCTGTCGCAGGAGGAAACGGCGCAGACCGTCGCCTATGTGCCGCAGGAAACCGCCCAATCGTTCCCGTTCACCGTGGCCGAGACCGTGCTGATGGGACGGTTTCCCCATCGGCAGCGATCCCGCTGGAGTCTCAGTTTCGGGTGGGAGGATCAGGATGATTGTCAGGCTGCCACCCAGGCCATGGAGACGATGGATATTGCGCATCTCGCGGCACGGCTGGTGACCGATCTCTCCGGAGGCGAACGCCAGCGAACCATGATTGCGCGTGCCTTGGCCCAGATGCCCCGTGTGTTGTTGCTGGATGAGCCGACGGCGTTCCTCGACCTCCAGCATCAACTCGATATTTGTTCAGTCTTGCGCCGGTTGCGGGATGAGCGCGGGTTGACGGTGGTGATCGTGTCCCACGATTTGAATCTGGCCAGCCAATACTGCGATCGCATTGTCATGTTGAAGGGCGGGCGGGTGGCCGCGATGGGAACTCCGTCTGAAGTCATGTCAGTTGAAACGGTACGAGAGGTCTACGGCTGCACCGTGCTGATCGATCCGCATCCCGAATCGGGACTGCCGCGCATCACGCTGCCCGGTCCCTCGTTGCCGGTTCACCTGTAGGAATGATGTTGCGGGAGGGGTTGTGCCCGGCCCACCCGTGTGACCAGACAGGGCCTATCATCAATTGGAGAACGGAGTATCAGGAAGACGCCGTCAGCGTCGGGGAAGATGGTGCAAAACCATCACGGTGCCGCCACTGTAAGCGGGGAGTGACTCTGCAAGACGCCACTGTTCGAGGAAGTTGTGAGCCATCAGTAGTCAGGCATCAGCATGAAGCTGTGTGCTGAACGCTGAGTGCTCGGAACTTCTTCGGCCGGGAAGGCGCAGGGAAGCCAGGATCCGCAAGTCAGGAGACCCAACTGACGGGTGTTACGACTGAGCCCTTCGAGCGAAAGGGAACGTCAGTATGGTGAAGAGTGTCAGGGAATGGTCTGTCTGTTGTCTCGTGCTGCTCCTCGCGAGTGTCCCGCCTGTCTGGCCGGCGGCCGTCGGTGCCGAAGAACCGGACGAACCTGAGTCAGTCGTGCAGGCTGAGGAAGTGGTCATCTCGGCCACCAAAACACCGATGCCTGTCACGCAGGTGACCAGCGCCGTCGAAGTCATCACGGCGCAAGATATGAAAAGGCAAAATATCCGGCATTTGGCCGATGCCCTGCGGTTGGCTCAGGGGCTGGCCGTGTTTTCAAGCGGAGGCCCGGGAACAGAAGTCAACGCACGCATTCGCGGAGGCAGTTCCAGCCAGACGCTGGTGTTGATCGACGGCGCCATCGTCAACAGCGGAACATTGGGGAGTTATGATTTTGCCAACCTGACCACCGACAACATCGAGCGGGTGGAGATTCTGCGTGGCGCCCAAAGCATGTTGTGGGGGTCGGAGGCGATGGGTGGCGTCATTAATATCGTGACCAAAAGAGGGCAGGGACCGCTCTCCGCGACCGGATTTATGGAATACGGTTCGTTCGCCACGCTTCGTGAGGGCGGCACGCTGTCGGGCAAGCAGGGGCTGGTCGACTATAGTTTCTCGTTGTCCCGTTGGGATACGTCCGGCTTTTCGGCCGTCAACTATCGCCGTGGCGCCACCGAACGGGATTCCTTTCACAATTGGCAGGGATCGGGACGTATCGGCGTGGACCTCCCGCGTGACGGCCGGTTGGATTTCACCATGCGCTGGATGAATTCCGATACGCAACTCGACAATGTCTCGGCGACTTTCCCCGCGGATGTCTACGGGTCGAAGATGCGCACTCAGCAGTATGTGTTCAGCGGAAGTTACGAGCAGCCGATCACCGGCTGGTGGTCGCAGAAGCTGACGCTCGCGCGATCGCAGGAAGCGTCACTGTTTCTGCCGGGAACGTTGCAACGGAGCCTCGTGGACGGATTCTTCAGCACGCCGTTCGGATCTCCCAATGAGACCCGCGTGCTGTCCAATCGTCTGGAATGGCAGCATAACTTTCAGATCACGAAGCTGCTCCTGCTCAGCGCCGGATATCAGTTTCGGGAACAGCAGGGAGAAAACGACCAGGGGCTGACCAACCGCGTCTTGAGTTCCCATGCCGGCTTTCTGCAGGCGCAGTTCAATCTCTGGGATCGGGTCTTCGCGACAGCCGGTGTGCGGCACGACAGCTACAACGTCTTCGGCGATGCCACGACTTATCGTCTCACCGGCGGGTATTACCAGAAGGAAACCGATACCAAGCTGCGTGTCGGCTATGCGACCGGGTTTCGGGCCCCCAGCATGAATGAACTCTACTTTCCAAATTTCGGCAATCCCAATCTGGGTCCGGAAAAGAATCAGAGTATGGATGCCGGCATCGATCAGTATTTTTTCTCGAAGCAGTTGAAAGTTACCGGAGGATTTTTCTGGAACCATTATCGCAATCTCATCATCACGACCTTTGATCCGGGATTTTGCGCGCCGTTCAGCACGTTCGGGTTCTGTCCGCAGCAGGTGGGCAAGGCGTCGACTAGGGGGTGGGAGGCCGGACTGTCCTACACCTATTCCAGCGACCGGCAATTCTTGAAGGGCATGGTGGTGCAGGCCCAGTATACCAACACCATTACGCGCGATTTGGAGGCTCACACTCGTCTGCCGCGCTGGCCGACCGACCAGTGGAGTGCGTCGGTGAGCTACCAGCCGATCGATCCCTTGTGGATTACCCTGATCGGGCGCTATGTCGGGTCGCGGTTTAATACCACCGGTGATCGGCAAGCTCTGCCGGCATTCGATGTATGGTCTCTCGCCGTGACCTATGATGTCACGAAGCAGATGCAGGCCTATGTGCGAGCCGAGAATCTGTTCAATGAGAAGTACGAAGAAATCGCCAGCGCAGGCACGCCGATCCGGTCGATCTTCGGCGGTCTACGGGTCACGTTCGGCGGAAAATCATAATTCACCCATGAGACGCGCATGGTAAGGCTCCGTCCTCGTCTGGTCATCGCCGGCACCCACAGTGGTGTCGGCAAAACCACCGTCAGCCTGGCGCTCATGGCCGCCTTGAAGGCCAGGGGGCTGGTGGTTCAACCCTTCAAGGTGGGGCCGGATTTTATCGATCCCGGTCATCATCAGCTGGTGACAGGGCGGTCCTCGCGGAATCTGGACGGGTGGATGCTGAGCGATTCGGTCAATCAGTCGATCTTTTCGCAGGCCTCGGCCGATGCAGATGTGTCTATCGTCGAAGGCATGATGGGCCTCTTTGACGGGAGCGCTGCACTGGACAACCGGGGCAGCACGGCTGAAATGGCCATACAGCTCCACGCTCCGGTGCTGTTGGTGATCGACGGCAGTGCCATGGCCCGTTCAGCGGCGGCGATGGCAGCGGGATACGCGCAGTTTGATCCGGCCCTTCGTGTGAAGGCTGTGCTGTTTAATCGAGTGCGAAGCGAAGGGCATTACCGGTTATTGCAGGAAGCGGTAGAGTCGGCGACGGGACTTGCCGTTGTCGGGTATCTCCGGCCCGATGCCGCGGTGACGATTGCGGACCGGCATCTCGGTCTCAGGACGGCCATTGAGGCTGGCTCATGTGAGGTGTACGATCGGCTGGCGCAATCCGCCGCCGAGACGATTGATCTCGACCGGGTGGAAGCGCTGGCTCGGTCAGCGGGAGGAATAGTGCAGGAGCACCCAGCCGTTCCGACTGTGGCAGGGTGTCAGGAAACGATCCGCATCGGCCTGGCCTATGATGCTGCCTGTTGCTTCTATTATCAGGACAATCTGGAATTGTTGGAAGCGGCCGGAGCTGAGATTGTGAAGTTTTCGCCACTCCACGATGCATGTCTTCCCGAGGTTGACCTCCTGTATTTTGGCGGCGGCTATCCTGAACTGTACGGTGAGGCGTTGGAGGGCAACGTGAATCTGCGCGTTGCCGTGAAGCAGTTCAGCGAGAGCGGTGGCGCGATCTATGCGGAATGCGGCGGCTTGATGTATTTGACCCAGGCTATTCGTGATGGCGAGGGCAGGCGGTATGAGATGGTCGGGGTCTTTCCTGCCGAGGCGGTCATGCGCACATCCGGGATGACCTTAGGCTATCGGATCGTTGAAACGAAGCAGTCCTGCCTGCTGGGGCCGTCTGGCACGTCAGTGCGCGGGCATGAGTTTCACTATTCTCTGCTGGAACCGAAAGGCGAGCTGACATATGCCTGCACGCTGGCAGATGCGGCGGGCCAGCCGGTCGGTCACGATGGCCTGATGAAGGGCAACACCCTGGCGTTGTATAGTCATCAGCATTTCCGGAGTTGTCCCGAAATGGCAGCCAATCTGCTCCGGGCGGCGCGACAAGCCAAAACCATTCGCCAAGCCGTGAGGAAGGCGTGACATGACGGAACAGGATGAACATGCCGCGAGGATGCAGCGCCTGAAAGCCTCCGTGGATCGGCGTATCGAGGCGGCACAGGAGGAAAAGGGACTCGTGATGGTCTATACCGGCGCGGGCAAGGGTAAAACGACCGCAGCCCTGGGCATGGCGATTCGCTGTCTCGGCCACGGGATGAAGGTGGCCGTCGTGCAGTTCATCAAGGGCGCGATTGATACGGCGGAGGAACGCGTTCTTACGTCCTTCGGTGACTCGGTGACCTTCTTGCGCATGGGCGAGGGGTATACGTGGGAGACGCAGGATCGCGAGCGAGACACGAGGTTTGCCCGGCAGGCGTGGGAAAGGGCCTGCGGGTTCATGGCGGATGCTTCCTATGCCATGGTGATACTGGACGAGTTTAATATTGCGTTGCACCACCAGTATGTCGATGTGGCCGAGGTGTTGCCTCGGCTGCAGGCGCGTCCCCTGATGCAACATGTGGTGATCACCGGTCGCGGGGCTCCGGCTGAGCTGATCGCCGCGGCCGATCTCGTGACAGAAATGAAGCAGATCAAACATCCTTTTCGACAAGGGATCAAGGCCCAGGCGGGGGTAGAGTTTTGAGAGGTCCGGTGAGCAAGACCTGCGAGCATTGCCGGCAGGCGTTCGAGTGCGTCGGCTATCAATGCTGGTGCGGAAAGATCGGCATCACCGAAGCCCAGATGGACTGGATTGCGGCGCGGTATCAGGACTGTCTCTGTCCCGCCTGTTTGCAACAGGTGGCAGATGGAAGGCTTGGACCTGGAGTGCCGCCTCAGACACATCACTAAAGATCACGTGTGAGCAGCAGACCTCGTGTGGTGTGAGGTAACAAGGCTGGCCGAAAGTGAAAGGAAGAGGGCATGCGAATTACCAAGGTCTATACAAGAACGGGCGATGCGGGGCAGACAAGGCTCGCCGGCGGGCAGCAGGTGTGGAAGGACTGCCTGCGGGTGGACGCGTATGGCACGGTCGATGAGTTGAATGCCTCCGTAGGATTGGTGCGGGCGATGAATGCCGAAGCGGGAAACACGTCACCGGCCTCTGTACAACTCGAGGCCGATCTCCGTTGGATTCAGAATAAGCTGTTCGATGTCGGGAGTTTGCTTGCCACCGCGCCGGGCCAGAGCTTTCCGAATATGCCGAAAGTCACCGAGGCCGATGTGACCAGGCTCGAGCAGATGATCGATCGCTGTCAGGAAGACCTGGAACCGTTGAAAGAATTTATCCTTCCGGGCGGGGGCAAGGTCGCGGCCACGCTGCATCAGGCGCGAACGATCTGCCGGCGTGCGGAGCGCGACTGCATCCGGCTGAGCCGTGAAGAGGAGGTGTCCGTCGAGCTCAACAAGTACCTGAACAGGCTGAGTGACGCCTTGTTTGTCATGGCGCGCTGGGTGGCTAAAACGCAGGGGGAGCCGGAGTTTTTGTGGCAGCGTGAATCTGATGCCGCGGGCAAGTAAAACGGCGAGGCCGCCGCGGCGTTCACGGTCACGGCTCATCCTGGTAGTGGGAGGCGCCTCTTCAGGGAAAAGCCAGGCGGCCTTAGAGCTGGCGGGCAGCCGAGCCCCAAAGGCATTCGTCGCAACCGGCCAGGGGTTGGATAAGGAAATGCAGGCGCGTATCGCGCGCCATCGGGCGACGCGTGCGGCCGATTGGGTCACGGCCGAGGTGCCGCGCGACCTGGCGGGGTGGTTTCAGTCGGAGGCATCGGGCTATCGCACCATCGTCGTCGATTGCCTGACGCTCTGGCTGAGCAATGTCTGTGGCCGCCGGATTGTCGGCGCGGACATGACTGCGCGGGTTGATGAGCTGCTGCGCGCGATTCGACGTCTTCCGGCGCGTGTCGTGCTGGTGAGCAACGAATTGGGATTCGGCCTGGTGCCGGCCAGCCGCAGCGCGCGCGCCTTCCGCGATGTCGCCGGTCGGGTCAACCAGCAGATTGCCGCCTCGGCTGACGAAGTCTACGTCGTCATCAGCGGCCAGCTGCTCAAGATCAAATAAGATGGGGGAATACGATGACGCTCGATGAGGCGGTGAGCCGGATTCATCCCGTGAACCGTGACAGTGCGGCGAACGCTCAGGGGCGCCTCGACCGGCTGACGAAGCCGCTGGGCAGTCTCGGACGGCTGGAAGAGCTGGCCGTCCACTACGCTATGATCACGGGCGAGGTGAAGCCGAATGTCCCGCGTGGGGTTGTGTTCACCTTTGCCGCCGATCATGGCGTGGCACGTGAAGGTGTGAGCGCCTATCCCAGTGAAGTCACGCCGCAGATGGTCTTGAATTTTCTCCGGGGCGGCGCCGGGGTGAATGTGCTGGCGCGCCATACCGGAGTCGAGGTTCGTGTGGTCGATATCGGCGTCGCTTACGACTTTGGACCAGTGCCGGGACTTCTTCAGAAGAAGATCATGCATGGCACCAACAACCTGTTACGCGAACCGGCGATGACCCGGGCACAAGCTCTACAGGCACTACAGGTTGGAATCGATCTAGCGACGGATGCTGCGCGAGAAGGCATCGGACTCTTCGGAACCGGCGAGATGGGCATCGGCAACACCACGCCAAGCGCGGCAATCACGGCCCTCATGACCGGTCGGCCTGTGGCGGACGTGACGGGTCGTGGAACCGGCATCGACGAGGCCGGACATGCCCGGAAGGTGTCGATCATTGAGCAGGCGCTGGATCGGCATCGCCCGGATCGTGCCGATGCGCTCGATGTGCTGGCCAAGGTAGGGGGGGTGGAAATCGCCGGACTGGCCGGCCTCATGCTCGGCGCGGCGGCGGCCCGCGTGCCGGTGGTGCTGGATGGATTTATTGCCGGCGCCGCGGCCTTGGTGGCCGTGGGGCTGCAACCGTTGTGTCGCGACTACCTCATTGCATCGCACCGGTCGGTTGAGCGGGGCCATCAGGCGATTCTGGAATGGCTGGCGCTTAAACCGCTGCTCGATCTGGATCTCAGGCTGGGCGAAGGCACGGGGGCCTGTCTCGGGATGGGGCTCGTGCAAGCCTCGATTAAGATTCTCACTGAAATGGCGACGTTCGGTGAAGCCGGTGTGACCGAACGTGACTGAGATTGCCGCTATGACCAGACCGTTTGTGTTCGCCTGGCATTTCCTGACGGCGATCCCGATCAGCCGAACCCATCACGCGCCGACGGCTCAGGATTTGGCGTCCTCGATGGCGTGGTATTCCACCGTCGGCCTCCTGATCGGCGGCCTGCTCGCGTTGGTCGACGTTGGGTTGCGGGCATGGGTGGAAGCCGAGGCCTGTAATGTCTTGTTGATCGTACTCCTCGTATTGCTGACCCGCGGGTTGCATCAGGATGGCCTGGCGGACACGGTGGATGGATTGGCCGGCGGCCGGACTGTGGAGGATCGTTTGCGGATCATGCGCGATCCGCGAGTCGGTGCCTTCGGCGCGACCGCCTTGTTTCTGTCCCTGTTGCTGCGCTACGCAGGCTTACTGGCGCTGCCTGCAGCGCTGCGATGGCCCGTGTTGCTCTGTATGCCGGCGCTTGGTCGCTGGGCGATGGTCAGCCTCGCATGGGCTTCTCCCTCGGCGAGACGCGATGGCGGACTGGCTGCGTCGTTTCTCACCCATTTATCCTGGCACCATGTTCTGGTTTCGAGCCTCGTGTTGGCCGTGGCCTTGACGATCGCCTTGGGCGGAAGCATAGCGGTCGCGACGCTGGGGCTGGCGATGGTGCTGCTCGTCCTCATCCGCCAACGCTGCCTGACGCTGCTCGGCGGAGTGACGGGGGATGTCCTTGGAGCCACGAATGAGTTCGTCGAGATTCTGTTTCTCTTGTCGATTCCGGCGTTGGTGATGGCACGATGACCGGGGTGGAATTAGCCCTCGCCGCGGTGCTGGATGTTGCGGCAGGGGATCCGCGCTGGTTGCCCCATCCGGTCAGGGGCATGGGGGCGATCATCGCCTGGACCGATCATCACATTCGGCGGTTCTGTCACAGTGATCAGGCGCTCCAAATCGCCGGGACCATCCTGGCGCTGGGGTTGCCGGCTGCCGTATTTGCCGCTGCCACCTGGGTCATTGCGCAGGCGAGAGTGATCGACCCGCTTCTCGGACAGGCGGTCAGCGTGGGCCTGGCGTATACGACTCTTGCAGGGCGCGATTTGTTCGATCATGTTCAGACGGTGCTCCATGCATTGGCTGCGGGTAACTTGACCGGTGCCCGTGAAGCGGTAGCCATGATTGTTGGCCGCGACAGTGCCGGGTTGACGGAGAAGGAGGTCGCCCGCGCGACGGTGGAAACTATTGCCGAAAGCGCGTCCGACGGGATCATTGCGCCGCTGATCTATCTTTCTCTCGGCGGGGCGCCGCTTGCGCTGGCGTACAAGGCGGTCAACACCCTCGATTCGATGGTCGGGCATCTGAATGCCCGGTATGCCCATTTCGGCTGGGCCTCCGCCAGACTCGATGACGTGATGAATTGGGTGCCCGCGCGAGTGACCGGCGGCTTCATTGCGCTGGCTGCGGGCTTATCGACCGGCCAATGGCATCGTATTCATGAAAGTTGGTACATGTTGCACCGCGACGGAGACAAACATCCCAGTCCGAACAGCGGGAGGCCGGAAGCCGCCATGGCCGGCGCGTTGGGCGTGCAACTCGGGGGGCGGAATTATTATGACGGCTTGCCTCACGAGGCTCCGCTCATGGGTGATGGAACCGCCGACATCACTCCAGAACATATTCGCCAAGCGTCTCGCATCATGATTGTTACCTATGGTCTTGCTCTGTTCTTCGCGTTGCTCTCGCTATGGGTATCATGAACGGCGCAACCCATGGCGGTGATGTGTACGCGGCGGCTCGTGAATTGAGGCGGGATGTCCGGCGTCTGCGGGATTTCAGTGCCAGCATCAATCCATTGGGACCTTCTCCTGCGGCACGGCGCATGATCGGTCGCGCGAATGACCTGCTGTGCCACTATCCGGATCCGGCCTGTCTGGATTTGCGGCATGCGCTGGCGACGTTTTGGGGCCGCTCACCCGACGAGTTTCTGATCGGCAACGGATCGACGGAATTGATCCATCTGCTTCCCGAGGCCTTGCAGATCCGGCATCTCCTGGTTATCGGTCCGACCTTTTCCGAATATGCTGCGGCCATGGCTCGCACCGGCGGACAGATCAGTACCGTCATGGCAGCGAGGGCAGATGGTTACCGGCCACCGCTTGAGCAGATTCCGGTCGCCCAGGCCAAATCCGTTGATGCCGTGTTGCTGTGTAATCCAAATAGTCCGACCGGGCAAGCGTGTGATGCAGCCGAAGTCAGGAGGCTCGCCCGCCAAACGGCTCGACGTGGACAGTGGTGCATCGTAGACGAAACCTTTGCCGAATATTGCGAACAGGTCTCGATCTTGCCAAAGGAACTGCCTGCGCGGACCCTCGTGCTGCGGAGCTTCACCAAGTTTTACGGTTTGCCAGGCCTTCGTGTGGGCTACGTCGTCGCGAATTCTCGAGTCATCACCCGGATCAAATCGCAGCAGCCTCCCTGGTCGGTGAATATGCTGGCGCAGCGAGCGGCCCAATGGGCATTGCAAGACACGCGTCACAGCCGGCGAAGCCTCCGTTTCATGGACGCGGAGCGGGCGAGAGTGGTGAAAGAACTTGCGCGGTTACCCGGCTGTGCGGTGTTTCCCTCCGCGGCCAATTTCGTGCTGATGGAACTGCCTGCCAGATTGAAGGCTCCGCGTCTGGTATCGGCCCTTCGACGGCAAGGGATGCTGATCCGGGATTGTTCGCAGGTGCCGGGGTTGAATGATCGCTCGATTCGCGTGGCCGTTCGATCCCGCGCCGACAATGATCGCCTCCTGAGGTCCCTGTCGGCCATCCTTGGAACACGTGGCGCATGACCAACCTCTCTGCAGGGCGCGTCTCCACGCGGTATTGGGTTGCCGCCGATACGCTCATCGTGGACCTTGGCGGGCGCATGCGCGTCCTGTCCTCGGCTCCTCGTGGCGGAGGTCTTCGCACGACCCGGTATATCTTGAATCATCAGGTGCCTTCACATCCGCCAAAGGGCGACAGCGGCGGAGACTGGGCTCATCCCTCCCATTACCTCAGACGGCTTGCGGAGACCCATGGTGTGGACTCGGACTGTGTCGGACTCATGACGGCGGTTCCCATGACGCAGGTCGTGACATGTCGCGACGCCCGGGATGGAATCCGGGTGGAGTGTTTTGCCACCGTCGGGGTCACCAACGCCGTGCGGGCAGGGGAGCCTTCTCGGCGGGCGGAGGGCGAGACCAGCGGCGGCAGGCCGGGAACGATCAATCTCATTTTGGTCACGAATGCGTGTCTGGCGGTGCCTGCCCTGGTCGGTGCCGTTCAAGTCGCGACGGAGAGCAAGACGGGGGTCCTGCGTGATCATGCAGTTCCCAGCTGGACCGGTTCTCCTGGTGCGACGGGAACGGGAACCGACGCGGTGGTCGTTGCCTCCGCCCTGCGAGGAAACGGTCCCTGGCATGTCTATGCCGGCACCCATACTGAGATCGGTTCCATGATCGGACTGGTAGTCGCTGAGTGCCTTATACAAGGCCTAAAGCTGGCGACCAAATGGGAAAACGCTCATCACCTCTAAATTCGTCATCGTCCATGCACCATCCTGCTCGTGCCAAAGCCATTGCGATTTTGGGGACCGGCTCCGATGTCGGGAAAAGCGTGATCACGTCCGGACTCTGCCGGCTCTTGCATCGGGCGGGAATTCGAGTGGCTCCCTTCAAAGCGCAGAATATGTCGCTAAACTCCTTCGTCACCGCGGAAGGCGGGGAGATCGGCCGCGCGCAGGCGTTGCAAGCCGAGGCTTGCGGGATTCCTCCTCATGTGGACATGAATCCCATCCTACTCAAACCGGAATCCAACACCAGGTCGCAGGTGGTCGTGCAGGGACGAGTCTTTGCTACATTGGATGCCCAGGCGTACTTCACGCGCGGCCGGGACGCGGTATTGTTTCGGGCGGTGCAGGACAGTTATGAACGGCTTGCCGCACAGTATGACGTGATTGTCATCGAGGGGGCCGGCAGCGCTGCGGAAGTGAATTTGCGCGATCGCGATCTGGTGAACTGGGCGACGGTCGAACTGGCGGACGCCCGGGTGGTGCTGGTCGGCGATATCGATCGCGGGGGCGTGTTCGCCCAAATCATCGGGACGCTTGATCTTATTGCGCCGGAAGAACGCGCCCGGGTGTGCGGGATTGTGATCAATAAGTTCCGGGGGGACCGGGCACTGTTTGCCGATGGGGTTCGTTTTCTCACAGAGCGGACGGGAATTCCCGTTCTGGGGGTCCTCCCGTATCTTCGCGATCTCGCGCTGGATCAAGAGGACAGCCTTGATGTAGATGCGGGGAGGCAGGTTCCTTTTACGCCCGACCATGTCAACATTGCCGTTTTGCTTCTGCCGCACATGAGCAACTTTACCGATTTCAACGCGTTGGCCGAGGAAAAAGACGTGGTGTTGCGATATGTCGCGACCCCCGGAGAGGCGATCGGCGCTGACGTGATGGTGATTCCAGGTTCCAAGACGACCTTGGCGGATCTGGCGTATCTGCGCGACAAGGGGTTTGAACGCGTGTTGCATGACCATGTGCAGCGCGGCGGGGAATTGGTCGGGATTTGCGGAGGGTACCAGATGTTGGGCCAGGGGGTCGCCGATCCTGATGGTGTGGAGACCGGTGACCGAGGAGACGGCTTAGGCTTCTTGCGGGTCACCACTGTATTGGCGCGAGAAAAAATTACGGAGCAGGTCGAGGCGTATGCTCTGCACATTGATGGGCCGGCAGCGCTGCCGATTCAAGGTTATCTGATTCATATGGGGAGAACGAATCGTGATGGGCATCCGCCTTGTTTCCAGCTTCAAGGCAAGAGGGAATTGTTACCTAGCCGCAGCGATACGGCCGGCTGCGATGACGAATCTGCGGATGGTGCGGTGCGGGATGACGGCTTGGTCTGGGGAACCTATATCCATGGCCTATTCGATCAATCGCAATTTCGCCGTGCCTGGCTGAACCGTCTGCGCAACCGGAAGGGATTATCGGCCGTTGAACTTCTACAGTCGCAACGCGTGAACGAGAAACGGCGAGACGCGATGGACCGCTGGGCGGATCACGTCGAGCAGCACTTCGATCTTGCTCCGATTCTGGCACTGCTTCGGTAAGACGCTCCTGCCCAGACCATAGCTATCTGGTTGCCATCACTTCTCACGTGATTTTGACGCTTCGCCCGTAAACCGACTAAACTTTGGCGCTCCAATCGAAATCGTGCACAATTGATTCCTCGGTCAGCCTCACTGACCATAGTGGATATAATTGATCGCCCACACCTATTTATCCGCAAAATCGCCGACTTCATTCATTCGGCCTCCCTATTCTCCAAAATCCTAAGTAATTGTTTTGTTTGGCACCAATTGTGCAAAAGCCAGGCCGGGGCTATAGGGGGCTGACGGTGAAGCCCTGTGTCCCAAAAATTGTCAACCAATAATTTTGCGCTATCTTTGACAAAGGATTAGCGGAGTTAGAGGGATCGATTTCGTCAGGGCCAGGCGACAGAGAGATCGGCAGGAGGAGGGGGCATGGCAAATCATTTGATCAGCACAATCGTGGTGGCTGCCCTGACGGTGGCCTGTGTGGGTGTGACCGGTCCAGCGTCGGCCAATACCGAGGTGGAAACGGCTGAATTGCTCATCAAGCTGTTGCAAGTCGGGCGCGGAGTCCTGTCGGAAAACCAGACCACGATCAATGACGCCAGCAAGGGTGACAAAGGATTTACCGGCGACTATGTGGCCAATCAAGTGATTGATCGGTTCCGCAAGGCCACCAAAATCGATCTGAGCCGTCCCGCGACGGTTCCTCAAGCGCCGTTGTTCCTCGCGATGGTGGAATCGGAGAAAGAGGTGATCGACGAGGCGCAGCCCGTGATCAACAAACGGGGCGTCGGCTTTAAGGGCATTATTCCCGCCGTTTTCGCCCGGAAGTCGGGAGAGCGGTTCTACCGCAAGACCGGGATTCGCATGAAGTTGACGAGCATGGACTATCGTTTTCCGGGCAACCGGCCGGACGAATTCGAATCGGAAGTGCTGAAGATTTTTGCCGACACCCGCCATCCTAAGGGACAACCCTATAGCAAAGCCACCATGTTGGATGGCAGACCGGTGCTCCGCATGATGGATCCGGAATATGCCGCGACCACATGTCTCAGCTGTCATGGCAATCCCAAGGGCGAGCGCGATGTCACGGGTGCCAAGAAAGAGGGATGGCATGAGGGCGATTTGGCCGGCGCTATCAGTATTGTCATTCCTATGAAGTAAGCACGCCTGCGGATTCGACACATTGTCTGTCGCGCACATTTAGCCGGTTCGAAGGGGGGATGTATTCATGAGCAAGATTGTTGTGGTCGATGATTCGTACGCCGAGCTGCAGTTGATCGAAGGCTATCTCAAGTCTGCCAACCATACGGTCGTGTCCTACCCGAACACCGACAAACTGGAAGATAAGCTGGCGCTCGATAAGCCGGATCTGATCGTGTTGGACGTGGTTATGCCTGGACGCAACGGATTCCAAGCCTGCCGCGACCTGAAGAGCGATGACCGGTTCAAGGGCATTCCGATTGTGTTGTGCACCTCCAAGGGGCAGGAAAGCGATAAATTTTGGGGGCAGCAACAGGGTGCGAACGGCTATGTCGTCAAGCCGTTCAAGGCCGAGGATTTAGTCGCTGCGGTGAAACGGGCACTGAACTAACTCATGAGCGACCTTCCAACGAGCCACTCTCAACCTACCGCGTCCTCCCCGGCCAACGGATCCTCCAGTTCATCGAGGTCTTCCGCCGCACCGACCGACGGCATGCTGCGCATGTGCGTGTTGACACTGGGAGGGGAGCTCTTCGCGATCGATCTTCGCCATGTGAGCGAAGTGTTTGAGGTGGAATCCGTGACTGCCGTGCCCGGCATGCCCGGCTACCTGACTGGAGTGACCAACCTCCGGGGAACGGTCGTTACGCTGGTCGATTTGCGCGGGAGTCTCGGCTTGTCGGTGAGTGATGCGGTGCTGCCTATCGCCGTGGTGATTCGGCACGGCGATAGGCAGGTCGGAGTGCTGGTCGACCATGTTCCGGAGATTCATACCGTTGCTCGTGAGCACCTGTTGCCTGCCATGCAGGCGGGGCCGGCGGGCGGGCGTCCCTGTGTGTCGGCGGTGCTTCGGCTGGACAAACGTCTGGGAGGCGTGCTGGAGGTGCCGCAGGTCTTTGCGCAAGTGGACGGAGGCAGTGGGGCATTGTCGGTCGTATAAACGACAAAGATATGGATGTTCGCGGGCCCGCGCGACGAGGGAATGTGCGACCGGCCATCGAACGTTGAGGAAAGCCGTAACAAGGAGGAGCGCATCATGATCGGGCAAGGCGTCACGAATCGATTCCAGGACATGAAGACGCGGTCGAAGCTGTTGCTCAGTTTCGGTCTGGTCAGTTTCATCATTCTGATCATGGCCAGCGTCGGTGTGTTCACCCTGCACCAGCTGAGCACCCAGTCGCAAACGGTGTACGCGGACTACACGGTGCCGTTGGCCGAATTCGCTCAGATGGGAACAGCGCTGACGAAGCATCATCAGATTTTGCTGGATGTCGCCTCGGCGACCAAACAAGGCGACTTCGCTCAAGAGGTGACCAAGCTGCCCCCGCTGAAAGCCGAAATCGAGCGAGCGGAAAATAACTATAAAAGTACCAATTTGCGTGTGTCGCGATCAGGCCGGGATGAGATGAAGGACTTAACGCTCTTCGAGCCGGCGCTGAAAAAGTACTTTCAGGATGCCGAGGGTGCCTTGAGCGCCATGGCGGACAGCTTCGACCGCAACACCTTGTCGTCGGTCCAGGCTGAACAAATGCGCGCCCTCGGCGTTCTGGCCTTGACGGTCAACCTGACGCCATCATTCGAAAATGCCGTGAAGCGCCACAATGAACAGGTTATCAGCATTGAGGCGGTGGCCAAGGACCTGAACGATGATGCCCAAGCGTTGGCGGCCAACGGGACTATTATTCTGGTGGCCGGTGGTCTGGTCGCGGTAGCGCTCGGATTGTTCGTCGGATACATCCTGGCAATATTTTTGTCACGAAACATCACGCATATTGCCAATGTCGCCACACAAGCGGCCGGAGGCAACCTTCAAGCGCGCGCGAAAATTCAGTCGCACGACGAGTTGGGTCAAATGGCCACCGCGTTCAACTCTATGCTCGATCGAATTACCGCCCTCGTGTCGACGGAGGAAGAGCGCGATCTCATGCAGAAGCGCCTCATGCAATTCCTCGTGCTCGTGTCGGAAGTCGGTAAAGGAGACTTGACCCGTCGAGGTGAGGTGACGGCCGACATGTTCGGAAACCTTGCCGACGGTTTCAATCTCATGATCGCGCGATTCGGACAATTGTTGAAACAGGTGCGCGAAGCCGCCGACCGCGTAAACAAGTCGGCCGGTACATTGCGGGACTCAGCCGGTCAGATGTCCGGAACAGCCCGGGTGCAGGCGGAAGAATCGGTACGAACCCTGGGCGCGGTCGAACAGCTGGCGGCCGGTATGCGTCAGGTGGCGACCACCGCCGGTGCATCGTCCGATTCAGCCAAGCAAGTGCTTTCGGCAACCGAACGAGGAAACGTCGCGGTGCAGGAAACGGTGCGCGATATGCAGAGTATTCGTTCTGCGGTGCAACGCATGTCCAAGCAGGTGAAGGGGCTTGGTGATCGTTCGCTTGAAATTTCCCAGATCGTATCGACGATTCGAGATATCGCCAACCAGACGAATCTGCTCGCGCTGAATGCCGCCATCGAGGCGGCGGGCGCCGGAGAGGCCGGCGCGCGATTTGCCGTCGTCGCCGACCAGGTCAGAAAGCTGGCGGAAAGTTCCACACAAGCCACCCGTGAGATCGCCGACCTCGTGAAGGTGATTCAAACGGAAACGCAAGATGCGGTGGTGGCGATGGAGCATGAAACACAGGCCGTGGAAGCCGGATCTGCCTCGGCCCTCCGCACCGGTGACGTGTTCGCTGAAATTTCAGACATTGCGAAACGGTCTTCCGAGCTGGCGCAGAACATCGCGAGTGCGGCGTCCGAACAGACCACCTCGACCGAAAAAGTCGGCCGGGCGATTAAGGAATTTACCGGCGGCGCCGTGGCGACGCAGAAGCAGACGGATTCCACGCGACTTACGATCGAGGACATGGCGAAGCTGGCCGAAGGCCTCAACTCCTCCGTCGCCCAGTTCAAGCTCGCGTAGCGGAATTCTAGAAGAGCGGTGGCGGCTTTCCGCTCGGATGTGAAGTAGGGCTATGAGCGCTGATTTCGATCGCGACCAACTGCTGGACATTTTCATTGCCGAGGCCGGCGACGATATGGAGCGGTTCTGGAACGCGTTGCATCCCGAGGGAAATGCGCCTCCTGAACCGGGCGATGTGGCCGAATTGCATACGGTCGGCCATAAGTTAAAGGGCGCGGCGCTCTTGTACGGGTTTCCCGGCCTCGGGCAGCTCGGCGCGTTGCTCGAAGAGACCCTCGAACAGGCTCAGGCAATTCCCCTTTCTCAATGGCCTGTTGCCCTTGAGGTGATCCGAGATATCGTCGCGTCTTTTCGCAGTCAGGTGGCGCAGATCGGACGTGGGGGCGGCGAGGATGCGTCCGTCGTGGAAGGATTCGCTCGACGGTGCGCGCAATTTTTACCGACCATCCCGGGCGAGGCCCACGCCGATTCTGTAGACAATTCGAATGAGCCGGCTGACCACTACCTTCTTCCCGTGATGGACGAAGAGGTTCTTTCTTACTTCTCTCCTGAAGCTGAAGAATATTTCAATACGATTGAAACTCTGCTCCAGCGTTTGGAAATCGACTTATCGGATGCCGAGACAATTCATCAATTGTATCGAGTCGCCCATACGCTGAAAGGGTCGGCCTATACCGTTGGGTTTCAGGTGGTCGGCGATGTGGCCTTTCCGATCGAGACCTGCATGACGGCCGTGCGTGAGGGGACTGCGACCATGGCGCCACAGTGGATTGCCACGATTCGGCATGCAGTGGACGTGATGCGATCGCTGATGGCGCGAGACAGGCAGCAGTTAGTCCGGTTGCGGCAGGACGTGCCGTGCATCACGACGATGCTTCGCGAACTGGAGCAGGGGATCAGCCCGCCTCAGGAGACGGCAACGGCTTCGGCTCAAAATGCGAGCGCTCTTATGCAGGAAGTGGTGCCCGCCTCGGCTGCGGTTGAACCAACCGATCGGTCCATAGCGCACATTCACTCAGCTGAACTCTCGGAAGCCTATTTAATCCCCACTCTGGATGCCGAGGTCATCTCCTATTTCGCTCCGGAAGCGCAGGAGTACCTGGAAAGTCTCGAAACCGACCTGTTGCGAGTAGACAAAGATGCGGCCAATCCTGACACCATTCATCAATTGTTTCGCACGGCCCACACGTTAAAAGGGTCAGCCTATACCGTTGGATTCCAATCGATCGGCGATCTGACTCACCATATTGAAGATTTTATGGGCGCGGTTCGTGAGGGCCGGCTGCAATTTCTTCCGGGTCATACGGATGTGCTGCTGCGTGCGATCGATGTCATTCGTGCCCTGATGCGGCGTGACTCCTCTCTTCTGGGCCGCCTTCGGCAGCGGTTTGCCGCATCCCTCCATGAATTGAGGCAATTAGGGGAGGCCTTGCGGAGAGGCGGCGACATACCGTCGGCCATACCTTCATTGATCGAGGTCGCTGCTGCAGCGGACGTGCACGAGGCCGACGGGGCAGAGTCGGGCAAAGCCGCTGAAGGAAAAGCGGCAGAAGAACGGGAAGTGATCCGGGTCAGCCGTGACCGGTTGGAACGTCTCCTGAATCTGGTCGGTGAATTGGTCATCGATCGTGGGCGTCTCGAACAACGGCTGCGCACTCTGGATCAGCTGGCCACGCAGGTGTTGGCCAACAAAAATCGATTGACTGATGCCGTGCGGACGTTCGAGGACAAACACACCTTCTCGTTTCAACCGTCTCCCGCGTCGCCGGGGGAATCGATACTGCAGGCCTTTCCCGGTGTCAGCGACTTCGGTAGTCTGGAATTTGACAAGTACGACGACTTCAACATTCTAGCCCGGCGTATCAGCGAGGTGACGGCGGACATCAGCGAATCCATGTCGCAGTTGTCGGACTCAATCCATCGTGCCCAGGACGACATGGGGTCGTTGCAGCAGCTGACGCTGGGCATGCGCGATGAAATCGCCCGCGCGCGTATGGTGCCGATCGGCACGCCTTTTACCCGGTTCCGCCGTGCGGCGCGCGAGATGGCCAGGGCGACCGGGAAAGACGTGAATCTGGTCACCTCCGGCGAACATACTGAAATCGACACCGGTGTGGTCGAGCGCCTTGTCGATCCGTTGGTGCATCTGGTCAGGAATGCGGTCTACCACGGTATTGAACCCGCGGCGGTCCGTCGTGTTCAGGGCAAGCCGGAGGCCGGCACGATTTATCTCCACGCCGCGCATCGCGGAAATTCAGTGCTGATCGAAGTCGAAGATGACGGCGCGGGACTCGACATCACGAAAATCAAGGCGAAGGCGGTCAAGCTCGGCCTCGTGCGGCAGGATGTCGCCGAAACTCTTCCTGAAAGCGAAGTCATCAAGTTTATCTTTCTGCCGGGATTCTCCACTGCCGATGCCGTCGGGGGCCAAGCGGGCCGCGGGGTCGGCATGGATGTGGTGAAGCGCGTCATCGAGACGATGAACGGCCACATTGAAGTGGAGTCGGTGCGCGGGCAAGGCACGAAGTTTACCATGCATCTGCCGCTCACTCTGTTAATTGCGACTGCGTTGCTCGTACGGGTGGGAAAGGAACGGTACGCAATTCCACTGCCGAGCGTACGCGAGGTGACCATGTCGACGGCATCGACGATTCAACAGATGGGTGATCGGTCGGTCCTGCAGATCGGCGATGAAGCGGTCGAGGTGTATCCGCTGGGAAGTCTTATTCGGCGTGAGGCCGGAACCATTGACGGAGCGACTCCCGTGGTGGTTGTGCGGTGGATGAATTGCTGGGACGGCAGGAAATCGTCATTAAATCACTGGGCGGGCTCAAGCCTTACGAGCGGTCCGTATTCGGTGGCGCCACCATCGATCCGGAGGGGCGTGTGGTGTTGGTGCTGGACGTCAGCCGGTTGACGACGCGCGAGTACCATGAGGCGCTGTCGGTTGCACACATTCCCTCCTTGCCGCCGAGCGCTGAAGGGACGGGTCAGAGTGATGCGGGACAGTCGTCCGGCACCCAGCTGCCGCTCCTGTTGATCGATGACTCCCTCAGTATCCGAAAGTTCGTGGGACGCATGCTCGAAGCCGCCGGGTATACGGTGGAAACGGCGACGGACGGGGAGGAAGGCTGCCGCAAAGCCATGGTGCAGGCCTACCAGTTGATCATCACGGACCTCGAAATGCCGAAGTTGAATGGTTACGAAGTCATCCAGGCCCTGCGCGCGAGGCCTCAAACTCACGCGACTCCGATTCTCGTCATGACGACGCGGGCGGGCGAGAAACATCGGCAGATGGCCGTCAGTGTCGGCGCCTCCGGTTATATTGCGAAACCGGTCGAAGAGCGGGCTCTGATCCAGGAAGTGCGCAAATGGACCGGCCATGAGGCCCGGGTCGAAAAATAGGAACGTTTTGTCGATTCGTGCTGTTGCTGGCAGAATGAAAGGCATAGATGAGCCTCCGCGGACAAAGGACAGTCACTGTATCGAGCGGCCAGGCGGTCAGATTTCTGGTGACACTGATCGGCAACTCGTCTGTGGCCCTTCCCGCTCACTGGGTTCGCGGCATCGTCATGCCGGCCGAAGCGGGCCGCAATGGTCTTGTGACCTGGGCCCACGTGCCCTACGACCGGACTGATCTCGCCGGTCGACTCAAGATCGTCTCCAATGGCTCCGCCGCTGAGAGCAGACTGATCCTGTACGGGAATGAGGAAACGTCCCGGTCATTTGTCGTGGACAAAGTCCTGGGACTGATCGACGTCGAACGGGCTCTGATCCATCCGCTGCCTCCTCAGTTTCGAAGCGGAGAGCGTGACCGGCTACTGGGATTTTTTGTCGCCCGCTCGTACGTCGCCCTCATCGCAAATCCGTTTTGGGTGCTGGAGCTTCCTCTACGAAAGCAGGCATTGGAAGGTTTCGCCCTTCGGTTTTCGGAACGCCGGCCGGGAGAGTTTGATTCAAGGCTGCACCTGCCCGCGGCTGCGCTCGAAGAACCGGTGTCGATGTCCACGGGTCATGTGAGCTAATCGCTGAAGCCGAGGAGCAATCATGTTACGCGCCCAGTTACGCGGACAGTCACAAGGGGATACGAAAGGCGCCACTGTGACGCGGATCCAAAATATGGTGGTGTTTTCGGTCGCCGGGCAGCGGCTGGTTGCGAGGACCGACGAAATAGGCGGTGTGCTGCCCTGGCCGGGTGCGACGGCGGTCCCCAGCGATACGCCGTTTGTCACTTCGCTTGTCCGACAGGAGGAAGGGTGTCTTCCGGTGTTCGATCTTGCGGCAAAGTTTAACCGCAGAATGCAGGGGGACGAATCCCTCTGCCTGGTGGTCAAGCACGTCGATGGCCCCCTCGCAATCTGCATCGATTCTCAGGTGCCATCTCTGCATATGGTGCCGCGCTCAGCGGTACAGTATCACATCGGCGACGATCCTGACATTGCCGGATCGTGTCTCGCCGACGACGAGCAACTCCCTCTCATCAACCTGGCAACCTTAGGGGTCACATCGAGCCGTACGGCGTGATGGGCCTGACATCGCGTAGAGGAATGACATGCCAAAGATTTTGATTGCCGATGACAGCATTGCGGTTCGCAAGGTGGCCGAGCGACTTCTGACTGAGGCAGGAATGGGCGTCACGCTTGCGGCGAACGGGTCCGAAGCCCTGGCGATGCTGGCAAAGGATCGTCCGGACCTCATCGTCTCTGACGTCATCATGCCCGACAAGAGCGGGTATGAGGTCTGCGCGTTCATCCGTGGACAGGCGAACCTGGCGGATCTGCCTGTGCTTCTGATCAGCGGCATTGTCAATGACGAAGTGTCCAGGCAGGCCGAGTCCTGCAAAGCCGATGGCGTCTTGAAGAAGCCGTTTCAGGGATCCTCCTTGAAGGATCGCGTGTTGGATCTGCTCACGAAGCGGCCGCAGAAACCTGCGCCGGTTGCGGAACCGCCGGTCATTGAAGAAGTCGTGTCTGTGCCGGTCTCGCACCTGCAGGATGATATCGCACCCAGCTCACGGGTACACCAGGAGTGGCAGCAGCCGCTCGAGCCGGTCGCCATCAATATTCCGGAGCTGGAACCGGCGGCGCCAGTGATGAGTCACGAGATTGCCGCGGAGGTGGTTCTGCACGATCAGGCTCCCGAAGCGAGCGCTGCTCAGCTGGCTGATGATCGGTATCAGGCGCTCCTGGCCCAGCGGGATGCACGGATCACCGAACTCGAAGAGCAGCTGGGAGGCGAACGTCGGCAAAGCCAGGAACAACTGCAACAGATTCAGGAGGTGCTGTCGGAACAGCGCGAGCAGATCGCCGCATTGTCTTCTCGCACGCAGGTGCTCGACCAAAGCGTGGCGGAAGAGCGTGCGCAACGGACTGGGCTTGCCCAACAGTTGGAAGAACTGTCGAGCCGGGCGCATCGAGTAGGTGAGCTGGAGACCGCACTGAACGAAGAGCGGCATCGTACCGAGCAGCTGGCTCAGCAGGTCTCGGAGGGCGCTCGCCAAGGGGCGCGTATTGCGGAGTTGGAGGCGCATCTAGAGGCTGAGCGGGAGGCCGCCAATCAATTAGTGAATCAGATTACCAGCCTTGAGCATGTTGAAGACCGTGTCCGCGAGCTCGAACGAATCCTGGCGAACGAGCGAGGAGAGGCGGAGTCCCACCGGAACGAACGTGTGCAACTGGAGAAAGTTGCAGCCATGGTGCCGGTACTGGAAGAGGCGGGTGAGAAGGCTCGCGCCCAGGTTGCGGAACTTACTGGCGCGCTCTCGGTTGAGCGTGAAGCCGCGGCCGATCTACGGGCGCAATTCAAGCAGATGGAAGGGAAGGCTCAGCGGGTGCAGGAATTGGAACTCGAGCTGGGTGCCGAACAAGAGCACTCAATGCAACTGGCCAAACGCGCGGCCGATGCTGAACAGACGGCGGAACAGTCTACGCGACGTTTCGAAGATCTGGCGAGAAAGCTGGGCGAGATCGCGGGGCTGGCCTCCCAACTCGGGAATGGAAAACGCTAAGAGGCCGTCATTCGTCCATCCCTATCGGGCGAGTGTACGTGTCATGAGCAGGCTGCCACTGTGTCAACGGAATCAGAACAAACCCAGGACGATTTCCAGAAAGAACTGATTGAGCTGTTCGGGCAGGAAGCGCAAGAGTGGCTTCTTCAGATCCACGCGGCGCTGACTGAACTTGGAAATCAGCCTGATGCAGATCGGCACGTTCAACTGGTCGACGCGGTCGTGCGAGGCGTCACGAGTCTCGGCGGTTCAGCGGCCACGGTGAGTCTGCCCGAGGTCGAACGTGCCACCTTTGCCCTCCTTCCGTTCATCGAGACTATAAAAGACCGGACCACGGCTACTAAACAGGACTTCAGCACCATCCGTGAGCACTTTCGTGCTGTGATCACGTCCGTGAGGACGGCCACTGGAATCGCGCTCGACATCGAGCTATCGGAGGCGCCGCCCTCGCCCGAACCGACCCTCGATTTTCTGACTCTGTTGAATGCGCTTCGCATGCTGCAAGAGGACCAAGCGACGAAAGAGGGCACCGCGCGCAGTCTCATTCCACAGGTGTTGCAGCGCTTAGAGCATGAAGCCCGGCAAGGGGCCGGCCAGATTCAGGCCACGGCCTTTCACGAGCTGCTACGCGCGGTTCAGAGCACGGATGCCCAATGTCTGGGCTCGCTGCGGCAAGACTTGCCGGGCATTGCGCTGCATCTGAGCCGGCTTCGGGCCGAGGGACGCGAGATTCTGGAAACCGGCACGGTGTTCAATGCGTCCATGCAAACAATCGAACATCTCCAGGAGATTGCCAAACAGACGAATGCCACGCCGCTTGTCACATTCCTGACCGGCCTTCATAATTTCTTTTCTCTAATCGTCCAGCGTCGCATCGAGATTGCGGCGCACCGGATCCAATCGGTAGAGGCGCGCATTCTCACCGTGGCTGGCATGGTGGAAGGATGGATCGCGGATGGAGAAAAGGAGTTGGATGTGATGAGCCGACTTGTGCCGGCGGCCTGAGGAAGTCCCACTCGCCGCTGCCGGTCCGGTGAAGATCTTCCACAGACGCTTCGTTGAATTGTGGGTGATGCCCACCGAGCGGACGACTTCGCAATGGCCCACTGACCTAGATGCGTATGAATGGCGCCCCTCGTGGAAGCGCCTCGTATAAATAAGAGCATGGGCTCGGCGGGTGATCGGGGGGGAGGAAGCGGGGATGGAACAGAATCACTACCGGCAAGCCGAGGACGCACTCAGTAAGGTGGCTGTCGCTGTGCAAGGGCAGGAACCGGTAGATCTCACTGAGCTGACTCAACTGGCCAAGGTCATTGTCGATTCCATTCGGAGCAATGACCAATTAGTTGTTGAGGCGCTGTCCAGTCCTGCCGGCCCACCGCTTGTGACCAACCTGGTCAATGTCGGTATCCTGGCTACGAAGGTCGGCATCGGCCTCGGATATTACGGAGACGAGTTGCGCAGGCTCGCTCTGGCTGGATTGCTGCACGACATCGGGATTTTTGCCGTGCCGCAACAGCTTCTGACAAAAACCGGCCGCTTGACCTCCGAAGAGCGGATTCTTGTTGAGCAACATCCTCGCCTCGGGTCCGAGGTCATCACGCGTCTCGGCGCGGACTATGCCTGGCTGGCGGAAGTCGTGCTGCAGGCGCATGAGCGAGGGAAGGGGCAGGGCTATCCGAATCGCCTGAAGGGGCGGCAGATCAATGAGCTGGCACAGATCATCGGCCTCGTGGATATTTTCGATGCGCTGGTGAGTCCTCGTCCTTATCGTCGCCGTCTGCTTCCGCATGAAGCTATTCGCGAGCTGCTGAATACGGAACGGACCGCGTTTCCCCGTGAAATCATGAAAGGGCTCGTCGAGCAGTTGTCGGTCTATCCGCTGGGAACGAGGGTGCGGTTGAGCAGCGGGGAAGAAGGTATCGTGGTGCGTATTACGCCGCGGTATCCTTCGCGTCCGGTAATCTGTGTCACGGGCCCGCAGGATGCCTCCGAACCCGAAGCTGCCTGGTATTTGGACCTGAGCCAGTTGCCCCACGCCTCTGTTGCAGACACGGTCGATCCGCCGGCATTGGAGCGGATTACCTTTGAATCCACCCGGCCGGCTGTCGAAACGCCCGCGCCGCCGACGAGCGCGTCGGAGCAGTTTGCGGCCCTCCTGGAGAGTCTCGATGCCATTGCCGGGGTGATTCAAGCCGCCGTGGAACAACCAGCCACAGTCCCAGAACCTGCGCAGGTGTTGGCGGGATCGGAGTCGCCTGAGCCGACCATTCCTGTTCGCCGAGAGATTCTCGGCCTCTTCGTGCTGGAAGCCCGCGAATGGCTCAATCAAATTCAAACGGCGCTAGAGCGGTTGGATACGACCAATGAGCAGGCTCGCCGCGCTCAATTGGCGACAATTTTATGGCAGAGCGTGAGCAACCTCGCTCGTTCCGCCGCCACCGTCGGCTTGACGGCGGTGGAGGACATGGCCACCAGGCTCTTTCCGCTCCTTCAGGCGGCGGCCAAGCATGAGCGGACCGTGGCAGCTCACCATGTGGCGTCCCTTCGCGAAGGACTGCTGGAGATTAGCAAGACGGTGCAGGACATTCAGCGGGTTGAACACAAGCCGGAACTATCTGCCGAGGCGACCGGGCGCGAGACAGCAATGGCTCAGGAGTCGGGTCAAGTGGCTCAGGAGCCGCAGGTCTCGATTGAGAGCGCCTTGACGAGCGAAATTCCTCCACGCGCTGTACCCTCTTCTTCCATTCTTGAGGCCTTGCGACAATTACATGTGGCGCGGGGGCGCTCGCTTGAACCGGTGCGAGATGTCTTGGAGACGGTCATTCAACGAGCCGAACATGAAGTGGCGGCGGGGAACGGGGTGGTGGATGCGAGGACCATCGGCCGTCTGCTGCAGGAGTTGGATGAGTTGGACGAGCGTTTTCTCGCGCACATCCAGACACGTGTCCCGTCGGTCGTCGCCATGCTCGGTCGTATTTCTCGCGTCGGCGAGGGGCGTGTGTTTCCGCCCCAGACGCTGGAGCCAATTTTTGATGAAATCGATGTGCTGTCCGATGCCGCTGAGCGGGTGTCAGCGGTCAATATCAGTCTATTCCTGCAGGGCCTGCGTACCTTTCTTCGTGTGACCGCGCAACACAAACCCGCAGCCATTCGTGAACGCCTGGCTGCCGTGGAGGAGCGGTTGGCGACGCTGATTACACTGGCTCAGCAATGGGTCGATGTCGGGCGGGTGGAACGGGCAGCCATTTTTGAGATCCTGCCCATGGCCTAGCCGGTTTGTCGCTCCTGCCGGATCGAAATCCCTCCGCGCCACCATCGCGAAACCGGTCTGGTGTCTCTCCGGGAGACAGTTCCATGTCCTTCTTCAAAATCATCTTCCACTCCGCCTAATCCTTGAGCAGTTTACGCGCGCCCCTTTGCAGGCCGTGCAGCGGCGTCCTATCCACATGGTTGCGCACAGTCCGTCCACAGTTCTTGTGGACAGCAGAGATGAATCTCTTAGACGGCATAAAGTGTTGAAAAAATAAAACCGGCCTGGCGAAACCGGCCATACATTTCAGAGGATTTTTGCCGCCGACCGGTACAATTTCTCTTGCGGTTGAGGTTGGGATTGTACGACCATCACGGCCATGGCAAAACTTGTCTCGGTCAAACAGCAGGAAGGGCACGACGCTCGCGCGACGGCCTACATTAAAGCGTACATGTTATTTCCTGCCGGCATTCTCGGCTTGATCTCCATGGTTGGCGGGGTCAGCGGCTTGGGATACCAGCTCATTGCCACCGACACCTATTCGTGGGCAACCTTCCTCCAAAGCTCGGGGTTATTGCTGCTGGGAGGGGTGCTGGGGTGGTTGCAGACCACATATCATCGTTGGATTCTGGCCAATCGTCCGGAAGTGTTTGCCGAGCGCATGCGGCAGCCGGCGCTCAATAAGGGCGGCCGGCCCAAGCGGGACAGCAGAAAAAGTCAGGAGTCGCCCGGCGGGTCGCCATGGGCTCCGGTCGCCTACATGGCCGGTCTGGCGTTGTTGTTGTCCGGATCGACCATCGGCGTGATCTACGGTGCCGTGCATCCCATCCCGGCTTATTTTCTGCCTTGGGCAGGATTCTTTTGGGCCAAGCTGTTCTTCTGGAAGACGCTGCTCAAACCCTGACAATCTGGCAGGATGCTATTTGCGGCGGGGCTTGCGGGTTTTGGCGGCAGGCTTCGCTGCCTGCTCCAGTGTCGCGAGGCGCTCTTCCAGTTCGCGCACCCGTTGCCGCAATTCCGGCAACTGAGGAATCACGGCCTGCGCTTTGAGAAACGTGGCATGCGGCATCACCGGCGCCCCGGAAACGATTTGATTGGGTTCTAAACTTCTGGTGACGCCGGACTTTGCCGCGATCATTACCTGATCGCCGATCTGCAGATGGTCGGCCAAACCGGCCTGGCCACCCACCATCACATACCGTCCCAGCGTGGTGCTCCCCGCAATGCCCACCTGCGCAACCAAGATGTTGTGTTCGCCCACCACGACGTTGTGGGCGATCTGCACGAGGTTATCGATCTTGGCGCCGCGCTTGATGACGGTGTCCCCAAAGGTTGCACGATCAACGCTCACGTTGGCGCCCAATTCCACATCGTCTTCGATCAGCACGCCACCGAGCTGAGGAATTTTCTGATGACGGCCTTGATATTGAACGTAGCCGAATCCGTCGCTGCCGATCACCGTGCCGCTGTGCACGATGACGCGGGCTCCGAGGCGACATCCTTCACGGACTACCACATTGGGGTAGAGGATCACGTCCTCGCCGATGACGCTGTCATCACCGATGAAGACTCCCGGATAGAGCGTCACCCGCGCGCCGATGGAGACGCGGTCTCCGAGCGTGACTCCCGGCCAGATAGAGGCATCCGCTCCGATGGAGACATCCTCGCCGCGAGTGAGGCCCTCTGCGATGCCGCGTACCAGAACCGGCCGCGCAAAGAACTGCTGAGCGGCGCGCGCAAAGGCGTAGGCGGGATTGTCCACCACAATCTGGGGGGACGGACAGTCGGGAACTCGTCGCCCAACGAGCAGGGCGCCGATGGCGGCGGTTTGCGGGGACTTCAGGTGGCGCTCGGGCGTCAGAAAGGCGAGGTCTCCCGGTCCGGCCTGTTCTAGGCTGGCGACGCCGGTAACGGTAGCATCTGGTGACCCGACCAGCTCGCCGCCGACAGAGTCGTGAAGTTGCCGGAGTGTCAGCGGGGTGCGCCGTGCTGCGGTGGTCATGGGGCTAGGCCTTCTTGCTTTTGGTCGAAGCCTTGGCGGCGGGCTTTTTCGCGGCGGCCTTCGCCGGGGTTTTTGCGACGGTCTTCGAGGGAACGAGCCGACCTTCCACATAGGTAATGACCTGTCCAACGGTGGTCAGACCGACCAGATCCTGGTCGGGGATCTGGAGATTGAAGACTTCTTCGATCCGGTACAACATTTCGATGACCGCCATCGAATCCAATCCAAGATCGTCGCGCAGATGGTCGCTCGATTGGATCGAGGCCGCATCCCGCTTCACATAATCCGCCAGTGCCTGAATGATCTTGTCGGACACCTCTGTCGTCTTAGCCATACCCGGGTTCCTTCGTTCCTCGTCGCTACGTCGCACGCGCACGACTGTCTTCGCCGGCGCGAAGTCAGGTCGCGACGGATTTTAATACGACGGCGGCATTGTTGCTGCCGAATCCAAATGCATTGATCAAAGCTACCTTCGCCTTGCGTGTTTGAGGCTGCGCGGAGAGCCCGGCCAGGGCGCAGGCCGGATCGGGATCATCCAGATTGAGCGTGGGGTGAATCTGTCCGCTGGTGAGGGTGAGCGCCGACACAATGCCGGCGAGAGACCCGGCCGCGCCCAGCGTATGGCCTACCAGCGACTTTGTCGCGCTCACGGCCAGTTTGTCCGCGCGCGATTTAAATAACAAGCGAATCGCCTTGACCTCAACCGCGTCACCCACCGTCGTGGCTGTAGCATGAGCATTAATGTAATCGACTTGCGCAGGAGTCACGCCCGCATCTTTCAACGCCAGCCGCATCGTGGTCGCGACCTCTTCGCCGTCTTCACGCGGAATCACCATATGATAGGCTTCACTGGTCGCCGCGTAACCGGCGACCTCGGCATACATCCGGGCCTTGCGTTTCTTGGCATGGGCGAGCGATTCGAGAATCAGCGCGCCGGCCCCTTCACCCATTACAAAGCCGTCTCGTCCGCGGTCGAAGGGGCGCGAGGCCCGTTCCGGGGCATCGTTATACTTGGTGGAGAGGGCGCGAAGCGAGCAAAATCCTGCGAAGACCAGGGGGGTGATACTGGCATCGGCGCCGACCACAATCACCGCATCCGCCGTGCCGGCCCGAATCGCATGCATGGCTTGGCCCAGGGCATGCGCGCTCGAGGAGCAGGCCGTGGAAATCGTCAGGTTGGGGCCTTTGGCCCCATAGGCCATGGCCACGATGCCGGATGCCGAATTCAGCGTAATGACGGGAATAAAATTCGGATGCACCCGATGGGGGCGTTTCTGTTCGTAGAGCTGGGTAATTTCGCGTTCGCCCATCACCATGCCGCCCATGCCCGCGCCGACGATCACGCCGACCCGATGCGGCTCCTCTTCCTCCATGCGAAACTCCGCATCCGCAAGGGCTTCCTTGGCGGCCACCAGGGCGAATTGGGCATAACGGTCCACACGATCACCCTGACCGGGGGGCAGATACTGCTCGGGGGAGAAGCCCTGAATTCGCCCGGCGATGCGCGAGCGATAGCCTTCCAGCGGGAAGGGGTCGAAGGAGGTAATGGCCGAGATCCCGGATCGGCCTTCCAGGGCCGATTTCCAGAACTGCGGCACCCCGATGCCGATGGGGGAGACGACTCCGAGACCTGTGATGACGACTCTCGTCGGCATAGAAACCTTTCGCTGCTGTGTGATGGTGCTTTCTGCGGCCTGTCTACTTACCGCACGGTGGCGCCACAGTCAATGCTGTGAGCCTTCTCACTCTGGCGATCAACGCCGCCCTGCAGCGCCAGGCTTTCGGGATCCTGCAAAAAAGTATTGTAATCCGCGAAAACGCGTACGGAAGGATTTCCCCGAAGAATGCTCAAAAAGGCCGTCCAGCAAGGCCGCAGCGAGGTGCACGGCGTCACGAATAAGTGACGACAAGTCTGGGCACGCCCGCGAGATGTGAGCAGGCCGTGTCCTGGAGGCACAGCTTTGTGGCGGCCATACGTTCAGTTTCTTTGCACCGCGAGAACGCCGCTGGCGGACTTTTTCAGCATCCGGCTAATAGCGCACCTTCAGCAGAAGATACAAGCCAAACGTCAGGAACACCAGATTCGCCATCCAGCCGGCCAGCATCGGGGAGAGGGCGCCGCCGCGTCCCAGCGCAATCGCCACGGAATGGGTCGACCAGTAAAAAAACCCCACTGCCATGGCCTGTCCGATCCCCATGGCCATGCCGCTGCCGCGCACGCCCGTGCGCCGTAGGCTCAGGGCAATGCCGACCACGACCATGATGAAGGTGACGCAGGGAAACGCGATACGGCCGTAATAATCCGTCAGCAGGCGTGGCAGGATAGTGCCGCCCAGGTGGAGGCGATCGACATAGGCGCGAATTTCGCGGAGCGTCATCGTTTCGGAGTCCAGCTCGGCCCAGGTGGTAAAGTCGTCGGGAATGTGCGGGAGGGCCAGGGGTTGCGTTTGGAAGCTGCTTACCGACACCGTCCCGTCTTGCCGGAATGAGCGTGTAAAGCCATCATGTAAGGCCCAGCCTTGCGAAGAATAGACCGCCCGTTTCGCCTCCGCGATTTCCTCCAATTGAAATGTCGGGCTCAATCGATAGAGCCGGATATTGCGTAACACGGCGCCGCCGGGATCAATCGTATCGATATTCATTAAGGTTTGGCCGCCGAGGCTGACCCAGGGCTGGGCGGCCTTCAGGGAAACCGGGACGGTCCGCTTTTCGATCCGGGTGGTCTTGATCTCTTCGGCCTTGGCGAGGGCGAGCGGAATGACGGTCGAGCTGAACAGGAACAGCACCATGGCCAGCACGGTCCCCAGGAAAATGAACGGAGAGGTAATCCAATAGAGGCTGATGCCGCAACTGCGCATGGCCGTGATTTCGTGGCTGCGCGAGAGCAGGCCGATGGTCAGGAGTGTGGCCATCAAGACTGCCAGCGGCGCGATCTGATAGGAAATAGCCGGCATCTTCAGCACGAAGTAGGCCAGCACATCGAGGGCGTCCGCGTCGTAGCGCAGGAACCGGCGGACCTTTTCGAAAAAGTCGATGACGAGATAAATCGTCATGAGTCCGGCGAAGCACATGCCGAAAATTTTCACATACTCACGCAGCATGTATCGAAAAAGAATAGTCATGGGATTATTGCCGGCTCACCCGGTAGAACCACAGAATGGTCACGAGGGTAAAGATTACGTTGGGCAACCAGGCACCGGCAAACGGGGAGATCCAGAGCGTGGTGACTAGAAACTCGCAGGCGACGTTGATGACGTAGTAGGCGATCACGACGAGCACCCCGACGGCAAACCCGCCGATGCTGCCGGAGCGTTTGGAGACGATCCCGACCGGGACGCCCAGAATGCAGAACACCAGCGAGGCCGCCGGGAACGCCAGGTCCTTATAATATTCCATCAGGCGCCGCAGGGCGTTGGTATCCGTCCAGTTGGAACTCTCCAGCTTCGCGCGAATGACCTCCATCGGCGTGCGTTCCTCGGCGCCGTACAGACTGGCGTTGATGTTCAATTTGAGATCGTAGGCCGTAAAGGAAATCTTCTGGTACTCCTCGGCGTTCTGGGGACGGCTATGGATCACGCCGTTCATGAGCCGCAGCGCCACCTGGCTGCTGGCCGGATCGGTCATGACCTGATATTGCTGGGCCACGATGATGCGTGGATCGGCCGGATTGCGCTCGTCGGCCACGAAAATACCCCGGTTGTCCTGCCCCTCCTGGGCATCGGGCACGTAAATCACCATCTTGGGAATGGCTTCATTAAACACGCCGCGATCGAGTTCCAGCACCAGTTCGTCGCGCAACAGGTTGAGCGCCACCTTCTTCAGATTGACGTTGCTCCAGGGCTGGCCGTACTGCGCCATCATAAGCGTGAGGCCGCAGACGAGTGCCGCAAAAAGAAACACCGATTGGGAGAGCCGCAACAGGCTGAATCCGGCGGCGCGCATCGCCACCAGTTCTTTATCCAGCGACAGCCGGCCGAAAGCCGTAATGGAGGCAATGATGCCCGCGATAGGCAGGGTGAGGACCAGGAACGACGGCAGCAAGTGGGCGAATACTTTTAAGACCGAGAGAAAGCCGATCCCCTTCGTCACCAGGAGTTCCACCAGCCGGAGCAGCTCTTTCGTGAGCATGACGAAACAGAGCGCGGCCAAGCTGATGCAAAACGGGGAAAGGAGTTCGCGAAAAATATAGCGATCGAGGATGGTGTGCAGCACGCGGGCGGTCGAAATCCTACATCGGAGTCTTCAGTTGCCGCACTATAGAAGAGTCTGCGGAGGTTGTAAACAGATCTGATAGGCCCGGGCCAAAAGATCCGCTTGACAAGATTTTCACCCCATGGTACATCGCTCCGCACTTTTCAGCAGGTCACGATGGTTCGGGTTGTATATTGTCTGAACGCCTCCGCAAGAGCTGCCGCGCTCGTCGCTGTTGTTTCTCCTTTTTATCGTCATCATTCCATGTCATGCGTCTCAGCCGGCGAGCTGATGCGTTCTTTATGTCCGTGCGTTGAGAAAAGGAGGACCGTATGAAAACGAAAGGCACCGTGAAGTGGTTCAATGATCGCAAGGGGTTTGGATTTATCCGGCTCGATGGCGGAGACGATGTCTTCGTGCATTATTCTGCGCTGCAGGGGGATGGATTCAAGACCTTGAAAGAGGGCGAGAACGTCGAGTTCGACATCGTCCAGGGAGCCAAGGGGCCGCAAGCGGCGAATGTATTGAAAGATCTCGCACCGGCCAACTAAATTCGGCCTGGTCATACCTAATCCGCGGCCCCTCTGCCTCATCGAGGGGCCGCCGGTTTCTCCGCAGAACACCCGCTCTGGACGCCGCGTTTGCGGTGTCTGTCTTTTATCCATTTGTTTGACAAAGAATAGGTTGACTGTTAGCGTGGACTCTCAACGCCGGGTGAGGAGTTTCCTTGGCTGTCGACCGCCGTACAGTTCTCCAGAACGCGCAGCTCTTTGCCTCCAAAGGGCAGTACGAAGCTGCCATCGCCGAGTGGCGGAAGCTGACCACCGACACGCCCGCCGACGGCACCATTTTCAACTCCATCGGCGACCTTCAGCTGAAACGCAACGCCAGCGCGGATGCCGTCACGGCCTTCATGCAGGCCGCCGGCGCGTTCCGCTCCGAAGGATCCGTCCTCAAGGCTATCGCCGCCTATAAGAAAATTCTCAAAGTCGATCCCGCTCGTATCGAAATCTACCGGCACCTCGGCGATCTGAACGCCGAACGGGGATTGCTGAGCAGCGCTGTCCAGGACTATCTCACCCTGGGCAAGCATTACTTCAAGGACGGCCGCAACAAGGAAGCGCTGGAGATCTATCGAAAGATCGTCTCCCAGGACCCGTCGAATCTGGATGCTCAGCTGCGCGTGGCGGAGCTCTGCGTGCAGGAAGGGCTCAAGGATGAAGCGGTGCGGATGTATCTGCAGCTCGGCCGGGAGCAGTCCGCCGCGCAACAGTACGAGCACGCCAAAGCAATGTATAGGGCGGTTCTTCGGCTGGACCCGGAGAATGCCGAAGCCAAAGAAATCACCTCCATGATTGAGACGGGCGGAGGCGCGCCGCTCAACGCGGCACGCGCGGCGAAACCGGCGACGGCAGCAGCCAAGCCGGGCGACGCCGGCGATCTCATGGCCGAAGCCACCCGCCGGATCGAAGAAGGACAGTACGCCGGGGCCGAGGCCATGTTGACCCAGCTCCTGAGCCGTGAACCGGGCAACCCTGAAATCTGCCAACTGCTGGCCCGGATGCATCTCTTGCAGGGCAACCTGGTCGTGGCGCTGGGCGAGTACCGGTTTCTGGCCGGCGCGGCCCTCCGCGCGCAGGACTATGGGATGGCCGAGTCGTTGATTGCGGACTACCTGAAAGTCGAACCGGCATCCGTCGCGATGCTGGAATTGCTGGGCGAGCTGTATCAGGAAAAAGGGGATGCCGCCACGGCGGCGCAGCATTTCGGCCGAGCCGTGGAGATTTTGTTGGAGCACCCCGAGCCGGGCATGCCCACGTTGCCGGCTGAGCTCTTTGAAAAGGTGCAGGCGCTGGCCCCTGGAAGCGCGATTGCGCGCAAACTGGCTCCGGCGTTCGATCCGAATGCCGCCTCGCCCGCCGCACCGGAAGCCGCAGTTGAACCGATCGTGGAGGCGGCAGTATCGGCTGCATCAGCGGCCGCACCGGAGCCTGAACTGCCGCCAATGACGATTCCGCCCGAGCCATTGGCGGATGCCCCGTTCAGACTGCAGAATGATTCATCGGTGCCTTCGGTTGCCCCGGCTCCTGTGACTGTAGCTGCCCCGGTCAATCAGCCGCCCCCACCTGCTATCGACTCGCCCCAACCGGTTCTCGCCAACGCACAAGCATCGGTCCAGCCGGCGGTCGTGCCTTCTGCTCCGCCTGTTGCGGCGGTGGATGCGGAAACCCGTTATGCGCTGGGCATGGCCTATAAGGACATGGGGCTCTGCGAAGAAGCGAAGGAAGAGTTTTTGTTGTCGATGAAGGATTCAGGGTTTTTCGTGGATTCCTGTCTGATGATGGCGCTCTGCTGTAAAGAGCAAAGTCGCTCGGATCATGCGATCCAGCTGTTGGAGAAACTGATTGCCGACTCGCGCTGCCGAGGAGGCAATGCGCAACTGGTCCGGTATGAACTCGCCCTGTTGTATGAGAAGGCGGGTGCTCGCGATCGGGCGCTCAACATGTATCAATCCATTCCCTCATTCCATGACGTGCCCCGCCGCGTTGAAGCGCTCCGTCTTCAGCCCACGAATGGGGTTGCCCATGCGGAACTTCCAGTGTCCACTCCGACAAGCCCTCTGCCGACTGCCGGTCACTGAGCCCCGTCCCACACAGCGTTCCGCCAGCCACGTGCAAGACCGATCGATCGGCTCTCTCGCTATGCGCGGTTGACCTGATTCGGCGCCGGTCTTCCGGCGAACAACGCCGCAATATTGTCCAGACAGATCATTCCCATCCGGACCCTCGTCGCCAGGGTGGCAGAACCCAGGTGCGGCAGGAGCACGACCTGCCGGAGTTCGCGCAGACTCGGGTGAAAGACCGGTTCCTGTTCGAACACGTCCAGTCCCGCACCGGCCAAACGACGTTGGAGGAGAGCATCGACCAGCGCCGCCTCCTCGATGACCGGTCCTCGCGAGGTGTTGATGAGGAAGGCTGTCGGTTTCATCAGCGCCAGCTCGCGCGCGCCGATCAGGTGATGAGTGGCGGGGGTAAGCGGCATATGCAGACTCACAAAATCGGCCGCCTTCAGCAGGTCGGGCAGGGGAAGCGGTTCCCAATGGGAGGATAGCAGGCGATTCGCCTCGGGCCTGCGCGAGGTGTAGCAGATGCGCATGTTGAACCCGGTTGCGCGCTGCGCCACCGCCTGCCCGATACGGCCCATACCGACGATTCCCAGCACCTTTCCTGACACATCCGTGCCCAACATTTGAGTCGGCGTCCAGCCGGACCAGGCCCCGGACCGCACGTAGGCGTCGCCCTCCGCCACGCGCCGCGCGACCGCCAGGATCAAGGCCCAGGCGAGGTCCGCGGTCGAGTCGGTCAATACGTCCGGCGTGTTGGTGACCATAATGCCGCGTGCCGTTGCGGCGGCAAGGTCGATGTTGTTGTACCCCACGGCGTAATTCGCCAGGATTTTGAGACGCGTCGCCTCCGCCAGCATGGAGGCATCTACGCGATCGGTCAGGGTACAGATCGCGGCCTCCGCTTCACGAATTCCGGCTTTCACGGCATCCCAGGAGGGCGCGGCATCGCGAGGATCGTTCAGAAGCTGGAATTGCTGCCGCGCGGCGGCCATGACCGGATCGGGGAGCAGACGGGAGATGTAAAGAGTCGGAGCTGACATGGGCGCCTCGCGGACTGCCGCGTATCTTAGCGAATCGCGCATGACGCAACAACTCACTTGTCCTGCTCTCTGCGGACCGACTACAATGAACGAACGTAATCACGAGCATGACCCTCATCCTTCCGAACACCTCATCCTCCGTCGTCAGCGACCTTCGGCAACTCCTCGGACGTGCGAAGGTGCAGGACGATGTGCCCACGCTGACCGCCTACGCGGTCGATGCCAGCATTTATCGCATGACGCCGAAGGCCGTCGTGCTGGCTGAACAGGAAACAGACATCGAGACCGTCGTGCGCTTCGCCGTGGAGCGGGGGATTCCGCTCACGCCGCGCGCGGCCGGGACCAATCTCACCGGCTCGGCCATCGGCTCCGGCATTATCCTCGATGTGTCCAAACTGAATCGCATTCTCGAAGTCAACGAAGAGGAACGATGGGCGCGTGTGCAGCCGGGCATCGTCCTGGCGGAATTGAATAAACAGCTCGGCCGACGCAATCTGCTCTTTGGCCCCGACCCCTCCAGCGGAGATATGTGCAAACTCGGCGGAATGGTCGCGAACAATTCATCCGGTCCCCACACACTCATCTATGGCGCGGTCAAAGATAATGTGCGGGCCTTGCGCGTCTGTTTGCCCTCGGGGGCCTGGCTCTCCGCCGCGCCGATGGAATTAACCGATCCTGCGCTGGACCGGATGCTGGCCGCCCATCCTTCCCTCAAGCCGATTCTCGACCTCGTCCAGCGTCAGCGGGTCTTGATCGACAGCAAGAAGCCGACAGTGAGCAAGAACAGCTGCGGGTATAACCTGTTCGGGCTGGCCGATGGGTTACACCGGGGCCTGTTCGATCTGCCCAAATTGTTCGTCGGCAGCGAAGGCACCTTGGGTGTGGTGAGCGAAGCGACCCTCCGCCTGGTGCCCAAGCCGCAAGGGACGTTGACCGCGTTGATTCATTTTCGCCGGCTCGAAGAAGTCGGGGAGGTGGTGCCGCATCTGTTGAGCCTCCGTCCCAGCGCGCTCGAAGTAATGGACGCGAACACCTTGAACTTGATCGGGCGATCCGCCCACGGCATTCCAACCGATGCCGCCGCGACGCTGTTGGCCGAGCTCGACAGCGCCGAAGGTGAGGCCGATCTGCGCGATCGCGCCGACCGCATGGCCGCGATCTGCCGCCGCTACCAGCTCTGCGGCGGCCTTACCGTCGCTTACGATAAGGATCAACGGGAGCAGCTTTGGAAAGCGCGCAAGGCGCTCTACCCCACGCTCTACCGGTTCGATCCCCGCAAGAAGCCGATCAACTTCGTGGATGACGTCGTCGTGCGCGCCGAACGCATCAGCGAGCTCATCCGCTATCTCGAAACGTTTTTTGAAGGCCAGCATGTCCCGGTGGCGATCTTCGGCCATATCGGCAACGGCAATGCCCACATCACGCCGTTGCTCGACGTGAATGACCGGCAGGACTTCGACAAGATGGTGCAGGCCTATCATGAGATCCATCAGACCGTGCTGTCGCGATTCGACGGCTCGATCTGCGGTGAACATGGCGACGGACGCGTGCGGGCCGAATACGTGCGGAAGATGTTCGGGGAGGAGTTGTATCAGCTCTTCGTGGAGGTGAAGCGGACGCTCGATCCCGCCAACGTCATGAACCCCGGCATCAAGATCAGCGAGACGCCGTTCACCGAATACATCGACTACCAGCGGCTCTCCAAGCCCTGCGCCACTTGCGCCAAGTGCAACTCCGTCTGCCCGGTCTACGACGTGTTCCAGTCGGAAGATATGAGTTCGCGCGGCTGGTTTGAAATTGTGACCGCCAAGGACTATAGCTATCTGAATTCGAAGCGGGTGGTGGAGGCCTGTCTGAATTGCAAATCCTGCCGCACGATTTGTCCGGCGGGGGTGGACGTGTCGGAATTGATTCTCCAGCGCCGCGCCGAGCATCCGAATCAAGGCTCGCGATGGCTCTTCGCGCTCCAGGCCAAGATGCCGATATTTGAAGCGATACTTAAACTCTTGGCCGGCACGCAATCCTGGTGGGATCGGCCGGTTCCGCGCGCGATTCTCGAGCGCCTGGCGGCGCCGGTGCTGAAACGAATCGCGCCTACGGCCAAGTTTCCGGCGGGGATGGTCTTGCCAAGGCTCGCTACGACCCATTTGCGCGAACGGTATCCGGAGCTGATCCAGCCGTCGAAGGCGGCCGCCGGCCCGCGCGTGGCCTACTTCCATGGTTGCGCGGCGAACTATTTTGATGACGGGGTGGGGGATGCGGTGATCGGGGTGTTGCATAAACATAAAGTGAATGTTGAGCTTCCGCCGCAGCGCTGCTCCGGGACGCCCATCGAAACCTACGGCCATGTCGACCTGGTAAAAGAGAACGCGCGATTCAATCTGCAGTCGCTCGCGGGGTTCGATCAGGTCGTGACAGGCTGCGCCTCCTGTACGCTCATGCTCAAGGAATACAGGAAGTTCTTCGAGGCCAGGCCGGAGCAGCAGGCGGCGGACGCCCTGGCGAAAAAGGTCGTGCACATCACCGAATACGTGGCACGATCGGAGGAGCACCCGCCGATGGGAGCGACGGAAGGCTCAGGGCATCGAGTGACGTACCATTCCTCCTGCCACCTGCGAGCGGCGGGTGTCACGAAGGAACCGCGCCAATTGCTTAAGCAGGTCCCGGGCACCGAGTATGTCGAGATGACGGATGCGGACCGTTGCGCCGGCGGGGCCGGCACGTACCTCGTGAAGGACTACGACACGTCGCAACAGGTATTCGACCGGAAGGGACGGAATATCGAACAGAGCGGCGCCGACACGGTGGCCACCAGTTGCCCGGCCTGCATGATCCAGCTCAATAACGGATTACGCGGGCGCGCGGCGGTGAAACATGTGGCGCAGGTGTTGAATGAGGCCTATGAAGCAGGCGCACATCAGCACACAGACGCGCAACAGACTGCAAGACGACCAGGAGCCGGCCAATGACTTTTCGCAAAGTGGATTTGATTTTTGTGGTGCTGGCGCTGCTCGTTGTTGGGGGCGTGGCTCTGTTGCCGTCGCCGCGTGACAGGAACCCGAGAGTGCCGGCCAACAGCACGCACCAGGCGATTACGGTGGAGAGTCAGTGTACGACCTGTCATGCGCCTCAAGCGGTGCGACCGTTGCCCGCGCAACATCCGAAGCGGCAGGACTGCCTGCATTGCCACGCGCGGGCAGGGCGTGACACGTGACACGTGAGGCGTGAGTCGTAAAAGGTGAAACGGGAAACGGGCACCTAAGACTAACACTCGAGAGAGATGTGAAGCAGGACAGGTACAACGTGAAGTGAAGACGGACATCGTTTCACCTTTCACGTTTTACGCCCGACTGAACAGGAGGACTCATCGACATGGTAAAAGTGCTGATTCTTGGACCGACGCTACTCCAGCGGGTGACGGAGCCGGAGTTAGATGTGGAAGTAGAGGAGCCGACAGCCATCAAGGTCTTGATCGAAGGCAATGCGGAGTTGATGGATGCGCTTGCGCCGTTTGTCGTGCGCGGCGAATTGCTGGTGACCGTTAACCGCAAGGTCGGCTCGCTGGACTCCTTGGTGAAGGACGGCGATGTGCTGAAGATCGCGCATCAATCCCGCGCATCCTACGACGGCACGACCGACATTCCCACCTGATCGGGAGTCTTTGGGAAGAGCCGCAAGAGCGTATGGCCGATAGCATATGGCAGGAGGGGCCATTTCCTACCATCGGCCTTCAGCCATGCGCTCTTCTCCTTTCCCAGGCCCTTCTCTCCTGTGAATCATCCTGCTACACTGGCGCCGCAAAATCGGCCGGGCCGGGTTAAGGACTGCGTATGGCGCGTAACGATCAGGCCGTGCGTCTGTTAGTGGTGCTGAAGCAGCTGGAAGGGGCGCGGCATGGCCTCACGCTGGAGCAACTGGCGGAGTCGCTGGCGCCGGGTTCGACTCGTCATCCCCGCACCCTGCGGCGCGATCTCGCCGCGCTGGAAGAAGCCGGCTATCCGCTCGTGACCGAGCGGATCAATGGACACACCTGCTGGCGGCTGCTGGAAGGATTTCGCAATGTCCCCGGCCTGCGCTTTTCGCCATCGGAATTGATGGCACTCACATTCAGCCGCCGTCTCATTTCTCCACTCGAAGGCACAGAGCTCCATACGTCGCTCCAATCCGCCTTGGGCAAGGCAGCGGCTGCGTTGCCTCCGCAAGGGGTGGCGCTGGTGCAACAGCTCGACGGCACGTTCAGCGTCGGGCTCGGGCCGCACAAACGCTATCGGCAGCATCGTGAAACGATCGACCGGTTGACCCGCGCCATTGCCGACGCGACCACGGTGCAGATCCGGTACGACTCCGCCTCGCGCGGCCGCACCACCAGGCGGGAAGTCGATCCCTATCGGCTCTGGTACGCCACGGGCGGCCTCTACCTCATCGCCTATTGTCATCTGCGGCGCGAGCCGCGAATGTTCGCGGTGGAGCGGATCAAGTCTGTCACGCCGACCGATCATCCCTATCAGATGCCGCTGCATTTCGATCTCGATGCCTTTGTGCAGGATGCGCTCACGGTCATGCGCGGCCCGCGCATCGAGGTGGAACTGGAATTCAACAAGGCCACGGCGGCCTGGGTGAAGGATCGCGTGTGGCATGCCACACAAGGAACAAAGCGCGCAAAAGGCGGCGGCCTGCGCATGACCCTCTCTGTCGCTGATACCCGTGAGTTGGTCGGCTGGATCCTGAGCTTTGGCAGCGGGGTCAAAGTCCTCAAGCCGGAGAGTCTGCATCAGGCCGTCGTCGACGAGGCTCTACGAATCAGCAAGACCTAACCGCACCTGATCTCCCGCCAATTTTTCTGAACTGTCCGGCTTTACGTTTTACCATTCACGTTTCACCTTTCACGCTCCTCCGATGGTGCTTTCCCGCCGCGAAACAGGTATCCTTGCCTGTTTGCGGGAAGCCATGACGAAACCCAACTCCTTTTGCCCCTCCATGCCGCTGTATACCCAGGTGTTGATCGCCGTGGTCTGCGGCGCGGTGCTCGGAATAGTCTTCGGCCAGGAGCCCTACCTAGGTGGCCTGACCAATGCTCAACTGGGCAAGCTGGGCATGATGCTCGTTCAGTTGCTCAAGACGCTCGCGATCCCGCTCATCTTTTTTGCGATTCTGGATGCGCTGATCCGTACCAGCCTGCCGCTCAGCCAGGGAACCAGGTTGCTGGTCATCTGTCTAGTCAATGTGTCTGTTGCCATGACGATCGGGCTGGTGATCATGAATACCTGGCAGCCGGGCCTCTCCTGGCAGGGCCACGTCGATCAGTTGCTGCAACTCGTGCCCGGCTCCAAGACTCCAGCCAAGGTGGCCACGTCGCAAACACCGATCGAAGATCTCGCCGCCTATATTCCCCGTACAATCCTCGCGCCGTTTTCGACCAACAACATCATCGGCGTCGTGCTCCTGGCTCTCGTCATCGGCGCGCTGTTGCGCCGCCTGCACATAAGGTCGGCCCAAAAGGGCGAGGACGACCTGGCTGTCGTGCGCCTTGTCGAATGGGTGTACGAATGGCTGGTGCGTATCCTCGGCTGGATCATCCATGCGGTGCCGTTCGCCGTCTTCGGGGTCGTGGCGCAGGTCGTCGGCAAGTCGGGCGTGGGCGTCTTCTCCATTCTCTGGATTTTTCTCGTGGCGATGCTCGCGGGGCTCACGATCCATGCGCTGATCTATTACCCGCTCGTCGTCTGGTTCCTAGGAAAGAAGTCGCCGAAGGTCTATCTGGGGGAAGGGGCCGACGCGATCATGACGGCCATGTCTTGCAACAGCAGCCTCGCCACCGTGCCGGTGACGTTGCATTGTCTCAATCGGATGAACGTCTCGGCGCAATCGTCGCGTCTCGCGGCCTGTGTCGGGACGAATCTCAACAATGACGGTATCACCCTCTACGAGGCGATGGCTGCGCTGTTTCTTGCCCAGGCCCTGGGGTACGACTTGCCGATGATGAGTCAGTTCCTCATCGTGGCCGCGTCCATCATTGCGGGGGCGGGAGTGGCCGGCATTCCCGAGGCGGGGATGATCGTCTTGCCGCTGGTCTTGTCAGCCGCCGGCCTCCCGGACAGTATCATTGCCGCTGCCATTCCCCTGATCATGACGGTGGATTGGATCATCGCCCGCGCCCGCTCCGGCGTGAACGTCATGAGCGATATGCTCGTCGCAATTCTGCTCGATGCAGGGCGGGCTCACCCCGTTGCCGTGCCGAGCCCCGTGCGGTATCAGGCCGACGCTGCGCAACCCTCCGAGTCACAGCCGTCCTGACGGCTGTCACAGCCGCCGCCGACAGAGCTCCCTGCCTCGGCCCGATCATTCCGGAATCAGTCTCGCCCGCAAGTTACCCTCGCGGAAATGATTCGGCAGCAGCATGATGCAGTTCGGGTTAAATCCCTGCGCTTTCAACGTGTCGATACTGCCTATCACCCGGCCTCCCTTCTCCATATCGATCACGGTGATCGATCCGTCGCTGATGCCGTCCAGATTGAGCAGGCTATTCTGGACGAACAGATAGTGCTCATCCGGAGACAAGACCGAATGGTGGGCGCCGGCCGCGGCGGGAATGGCTTGGAGAAATGTCGGTTGGCGCGGGTTGGAATTGTCGTACACATTGACGAAGCCCGGCTTGGCCGTGGTGACGTATAAGCGGTCGCCCTTCGCGTTATAGAGCATCTCCAACGGCATGCCCTGTTGGCGCGGCCCGAAGTCATCGATTTGCGCGAAGGTGAACGACTTCGTCGTCGGGTCCCAGGTCCCGGCCCACAAGGTGCCTTCCATCATGTTTGTGACATGCACCACCGGCGGATGGCTGTTCGGCGCAAACATCACCTCGACCGGAGCCGATTTGGCAGGGGCAGGCTTGGATGCCACGCGATGCGTCGAGAGCACCGCGCCGGTGCTGGCTTCGATCACCGTGATCGAATCGCCGGCCTCGGACATGTCCGGTTTCACGGTGCTGGTGATCAGGACGCGATCAATGCCGTTGTGAATCGCAATGCCGTGCGGATAGAGCACCGACACGGGATCGCCTTGCCTTGTGCGAACGGTTTTTGTCGGCCGGTCCGTCACCGCATCACCCATGATCACCGAGCTGGAGCCCATGCAGGTCAGGTACCAGGTGCGGTTATCCTCCGAGACGACCAAATCTTCCAGCACCTGGCAGTCCGGTACCTCGATGGCGCGCAGCCGGTAGGGGAAACGCGTCAGGTCCACCACGTGCAACAGGCTCTTGTTCAAGGCGGTGATGTAGGCCTTGGTCCGGTCGCGGTTGAAGAAAATGTGGTGGGCGACAAGGTCCGGCGGGAGCGGAATATCCATCAGGATCTTGCCGAAGTCTGACGCCTCGGGATCGATCTCCATGATCGCGATCCCTTCGCGCCGCACCGGCTGGTTCGGCTTACTCTCGTAGTTCAGGAGCGCGAGCAGTTCCGCCGACGCTATCGAGGTGCAGGAAAGCAGGAACAGCAGAGTGAAGGAGAGGAGTCGGACGCGTCCCATGGCAGGCCTCCTTGGAAAAAGTAGGGCGGATGAGCTTAATTGTGAAAAGGGTACTCCTGTAATGGGACCTACGCAAGAGCTGGTCTGGGAAATGGAAGCATTTTGGGGGAGGAATTGAAGGTGAGCCGAGTGATCAAGTCTCGACCATCACTCGTCGAGCAACTCGGAAGACTTCTCCGCCTTGCGCTCCCGGTCGGAAGACTGTCCTGTTAGTTCATATGTCAACTGCAACAATCTCTTCAATCCGGTGAATCGGTATCGCTCCGAGAATCCGCTGAGCCCGATCAACGAGTTCAATGCCACCGTGCCGTTTGTGCCGTTGGATCGCGTGGGAGGGATGGAGAAGAGGAGAGCAAACCCCACGGCGCCGATCATGTTCACTCATGTCGTTTCCAATTTTCTGGTCCCTGTGATCTCCCCCAACAGTGCGGTTCTTGTGGCGCTGTCGTAATTCATGTATATACATGAACGTGTTTTCTTGGGATATCACGAAGGCGATTGCCAATTTCGAAAAGCACGGTGTTTCCTTTGAGGAAGCCACGACAGTGTTTGCGGATTCCGATGCGCTAGATGGTGAAGACCCCAAGCACTCAACACGGGAAGTACGACGTCAACGTATAGGACAATCTGTAATAGGCAGGATTCTCTTCGTGGTCTATACAGCACGGAAGGTGACACATGAAAAAGAAACCATCCGCATCATCAGCGCAAGGCAGGCGAGTAAGAAAGAGCGTGCGGCATATGCCGGATTCGAAGATTGATTTTTCCGATATCCCGGAAGCGACTGACGAAGATTTAAAACGAATGCGGCGTGTCGGAAGGCCTTCTAGCGGCATGGCGAAGCAACTCATCGCGATTCGTCTTTCTCCCAAGTTGCTGAACCAACTCCGGAAGATGGCAGATGCGCAGGGGAAGCCGTACCAGAGTCTCATCCACGAATTGTTGGAGAAGGCCGCGTCCAGGGCGGCGTAATGGTCTTGCAGCGCAGCGGACATACGCTCAAGAACCTCACGCTGCTGAGCAAGGTCTAGGCGACCCTCAATACTTCTAGATGTCTCCGCTCCCAGTCCCAACGGTGCCTATTACCTGTTACGTTTCACCGTTCACGTCTCCCGCTCCATTGTGACCCCGGATGTCACGGCAGGGGAGTATGCTACCGGCAGAAAGGAAACCAGCACAGGGGAGGCGGCCATGCGACAGGCTCAGGTGTCGACTGCGGCGATCATCGGCGGGCTGCTCTGGCTCGCGTCGATCGGGACCAGCGAGGCGGAGCAGGGGTTCGACGAGAAGTACCAGCGCGACTTTAACATCTTCAATCCCATCAACCAGTATCAGCCCACCAACCCGCTCAATCCCACCAACGCCTACGATCCAGCGAACCCGTTTAATCCGATCAACCAATTCGATCCCGGCAACCCCGCCAATCCGATCAATCAATTCAACCCCAACAATCCTTTCAATCCGGTGAATCGCTATCGGCCGGAGAATCCCTTGAACCCGATCAATGAGTTCAATCCCACCGTGCCGTTTGTGCCGTTGGGGGGAGGGGCGAAACCGAGACGATGAGGGGAGAGGGAGACGTAAAGCGAGGGCCAAGGTTACGCAAAAAATGGGAAGCCTAGACGCGCTCAAAGGTGGTGATTTCCTTCTGGGAACAGGCTATTCTCCTGCGCGAATTATGGTGCCCAGGGAACTAGCCATCAGGTAGCCACCAGCGAGAGCACACACCAGATGAACTTTACGGAAGGCGCACCCCTTCATGTTTGAACAAGCCTTCAAAAATATTGATGATGTGCTCTGGAAAGAAGCCGGCTGCACGACGGAGTTGGACTATACCGAGCAGACGTCATGGCTGCTGTTTCTGAAGTATCTCGACGCGCTGGAGCAGGACAAGGCCGACGAGGCCAAGCTCGAAGGCAAGCGCTACAGTTTCATCCTGGAGAAGCCCTATCGCTGGGAAAGCTGGGCTGCGCCGAAGGGCAAAGACGGCAAGCTCGATCACGATGTCGCCCTCACGGGCAGCGACCTCACCGAGTTCGTCAATCTGAAGCTCTTTCCCTACCTGCATAGCTTCAAGCAGAAGGCCAGCGGGCCGAACACCATCGAGTACAAGATCGGCGAAATCTTCGGCGAAATCAAAAACAAGATCCAGAGCGGCTACAATCTACGCGAGATCATCGACCACATCGACGAGCTGCGGTTCCGCTCACAGAAAGAAAAGCACGAGCTCTCCCATCTCTACGAAGCCAAGATCAAAAACATGGGCAACGCCGGGCGCAACGGTGGCGAGTACTACAC